>JAEEGL010070892.1_pt1 | contig 19771 bp, 33 predicted proteins | sample 9134231 | NCBI WGS metagenome assembly JAEEGL01 (sample SAMN16246548, study PRJNA631951) | gut metagenome | biome: gut microbiome; feature: rumen; material: fiber-attached | host: Bos | place: Iran: Karaj | collected 2018-10 | reverse complement strand
GGAATGCGGCCATACCACTTGTACTGGTCGGTGACGTGCAGCACGCGGACGGTCTGCAGGCTGTACTCCGTCAGGCAGTATTCCGTGCGCCACAGCAACGGCGGATTGTCGAAGAGTGCGCTGCCCTTGTCCTTCTCCACATCGCGGTAACGGCCTTGCGACTTGCGAACCATCGCGTCGGGAATCTCCATCGTCACACACAGGTCGGCATCGACGATGAACGACAGCCAGTGTATCGCCTCGTCGGGCGGCTCTGGGAAGAAGCAGAAACCAACTGAGTCCGTCTTCTGCCCCATTGCCCCGTGGTCGGTCTCGTTGCGCAGTACCTTGCCCGTCATCAGCGCGTCGTACTCCCGCTTCGACATGAATCTGTGTAGTATCATACGCTTATTCTTTTTCTATGTTAATCACTATGCGTTCGTGGATGATACTATCCACTATCTCGACGGCCTCGCGCTGGCGGACAGTCTTGCAGTATTCGCACTCGCAGAGGTGGCGTTTCGGTGGCCAAATGAAATGACTTATCACATTACCAACCGTAGAACCAATAGCAAAAGCTATGAGGAAGATAAAGCCGATGATGATTTTGTCCTTCATACGTCATTCCTCCTTCTTTGGTGCCAAATCATCCTTGTATGCCCACATTGTGTAGTTGGCTCCGTACTTCTTATTCATCGCATTGATGAACATCGAATCGAAACCGAGAATGCACCTGCTTGGCGGACTCATGTAGCCGCCATCGACATCGTAGAGCACCACGTACTTGCTGCCGTCCGCCTTCTCGTCGATGCTGTGCCACACCTTCATCCGCTCCTTGTATTCACGCAGATAGCTGATGGACTTCTGAATCCGTCGGCCACTTGCAGACAGCGGGTCGTGGAACTCCTGCTGCTCGGTCAGATACGCAATGCAGTCGTCAATGGTAATCTCACCGTTGGCCAGGCGCTCGCCCTCGTGCATCTCCTCCTCGCCGGCTTCCTCGTAGTTCGAGCAGGTTTCGCCGTCCATCGGCTTGGCCATCTCGTCGTACATTTCACACTCGCCCGTCACTCCATAGAGGCAGTGCAGGCACTTTTCCTTTGATACAATTACTTTTCCCATATCGCCAATTTTTATAATTCTTTGTTTTCGTTTCTTACTCTATCTCTTAATTCCTTGTTATGTTTCATCAACTGATAGTCGCCGCGCAGGCGGTGCCTTGCCAGACGGATGCCCTTGGCCACGATGACATACGTCGCCTCAATGAAGTTAAAGTCCGTGCGGCGCTCATAGACCATCGCCACGAGCACGTCCTTTACCAGCAACTGATGGGTCGCGTCGTCGGTAGCATGGTCTTCGCCATACATACCGTAGCAAACTATCCTGTCACGACGCTCGCAGAAATAGGGATATGCCCACAGGAAGTCGTAATCAACGAGTACCTTATGGAAGAACTCGTCGCACCGAAAATCTTCAAGCTGCATTCTGTGCTGAGTAATAATATCCTGCTCTGCTACCATCCGTCAGCCCTCCGCTAATCTTTATTTTCGTTCTTGCTTTTCTTCAATCCGTGCTCTTCCACGAACCTGTCCTGATACTCGCGGCAGTCCTTACGCCACTGGTGTATCTTCTCGCACTTGTTGAAGTACGACAGACTGCATTTGTGATGGATGGCGTCGAAGTCGAGGTCGTGCGGATTATCTGGGCAATGCTCGCAGTCGGGACGATGCTGCCGTTGCCACTCCCAGCACGGCTTCATCTTCATGCACCAATCCTGATGCTCGCGGCTGTTCCTGAACCAGGCTTCCACAAGGTGCTCGCGCAAAGCGTCGTCGGTGGCGTGTTTCGTGCCAACGCTCCACCAGTCCGTCTTGAACGGCACCTTGTTCTGTTTCATATAGTCCAGAATCTCAAAGATGGTGAACATGAGCCCCTCGCAGCCGATGCTATAGAACACGTCGCCGTTCTCATGCTCGGCTCTGATCTCATAGCCTGGTGCGCCATAATCGCCGTAATAGGTTTTCACCTCAATGTTGCGGTCGTAACCATACTCGCACAACAGAATCTTGATAAAGTCTTTTCCTGTCATAGTCCTATATATTCAATTTCAGTTTATATCCGAGGTCGCCGCGCTGGCCAGGGCGGTCGTCCTTGCCGAAATAGTCGGGGAACTGCTCCCGCATGATGATGTAGAACACCACCTTCGGCAGCGGCTTCTTGATATAGTCCACGTACTGCTGGTAGAGCAGGTGCTGCGGTTCGTAGTGGTCGCCCTCCATGAAGCACTCCTTCAGCGGTTTGTATGTGCAGTTCCACTTCTCGGGGTTCACAAGGAAATCCGTGAACCGCTCAATGACCGCTGGCGTCAATGGGATGGACTTCATAATGTCCTCTGTTGTCGGTTGTACGTTTGCCATAAACTATAATTTTGATTTGTATTCTTTCAGTTCCCTTGCGACTCTGCTGTCAAAATGCTGCGCCTTGAGATTCTTTTCTATCTCTTTCTTTGTGACGCCAGCACCATCCAGTACATTGCGTATGACCATGCTCGCATTAGTGCTTACATTTGCCAGTTCGTTTGCAAATGAGCAGAAGCAGTTCCACCACCCTTCGTTGAAATCTTTTTCCATAGTCAGTCCTCCTGCTTTGGTTCTATGCCAAAGCCCTCAATCACATTCATGTCGATATATGTGCCGCCAGCAAAGATGGTATAGACGATGCGCCCGTTGGGCTTGTCGCCAGGTTTCGACTTCTCGTAGGGCCGGCGAAAGTTCGGCTGCTCCGTGTCGGTCAGCCGTTGCGCCAGTTCGTCGGCACTGGTGTGGTTTTCCACCCACGGCATCGCCATGAGGTCGAGGTCGTGTACCGCCGACCCGTGGACGGCAATCGCCCATCCGCATTCGGCTGCAATCCTGCGGTATTCAGGGAACTTGAATATCCAGAAGATTGCGTTATTGTCTTCAAGTTTCTTCAAATCAAACATTCGTAAGCCCTCCTTATCTTTTTCTCCTGGCCTGGATTTTCAGAAATGCCGCCAATGTCTGCGCATCGTTGACGATTTGCTCCGCCTTTGGCATCAAATCCGACAAGTCCAGATGCTGCGCAAAGTGAGAGGAATCGAGGTTCCCTAATTCTTCCAAATCCTCGCATAACCGCTCGAAGGCTTTGTTCAGACCTTCGTCGTTACTCCTTAGCCCGTGTATCGTCTTGTCTTCCATGATCAGACCTCCCGAAAATCTTTCAGAAGGTCGAGTACCAGTGCGTTCATCACACCGTCCACACCTTCCATCATATACTTCATTCCGCCCACCATCGTCAGCAGGTGCGTCAGCCGCTGTCCCTCCGGTGTAGTCTTTAATCTCTCCTCGCCGAGTTCGTTGCAGCGCATAGTGATTTGCTGACACACCTGATTGATCACACTCAGCGTCATCGGAAGTTCCCTCGCTGCTATCGACAACGACGCTCCCCATAGTCTCTCGTCTTCTGATTTTGCCATATTACTATTTTTATTGATAATACATTCTTTCAATCCTGCTGTCGAGGTAGTACGGCGGCTGGTGGTGGCCGGCGACGTGGTAGTCGCGGATCTTGGCGATGTTCTCCTCGCAGTGGTCCTTGTCCACCAGTTCGTAGTTGTCGTATTGCGCCCAGGCCCAGCCGCCGTCAACGTGTCCGTCGTCGTGAAGCCGTGCTATGGAGAGCGACGTGAAGTTCCTGCACTTCCGGCCGCTCGCCGACCCGAATGCCGTCGCATAGTCGTACTCCACCACCCACAGACTACCGTCCCGCTTCGAGCGGATGACGTAGCCGGGCAACCAGCGCACGAAGGTGTCGTTGTGGGCTATCATCTTGTTGATGGCGGGCATGAGGTACTTCTCCCACTGCTCGTCGGTATATACGTTCTTCTCAATGTACCACCTTGCGCGGTCAAGAATCTCCTCGTTGTCCAGCGATTCGTTGCCGTCCCGCACCATGTCGGAAATATCGTAACGCCTATCGTTTGGCGACTCCATCCGCTCCCGATAGATGCGTATATTCCAGTCGGACAGCACGGAGTTCATATAACCCTTCCACGCTATCTCCCTGAGCGGTCGCGCCTTAATCTCCTGCAATGTTACTGTTGCCATAATTCTATTCTTTATCTGGCCACCAAGCCCACGCCTCGTACTCTGCGCGACTGATCATCCAATCAGCAATATCACTCGTAACTTCGTCGTAGTAAGCCCACGCCACGGCCAGCATCTTCGTACCTTCATCGTTCTTGAACACACAAGTGGCAGGCACGACGTTGGGCGACAGGAACCGCACCTCCTTAAAGTAAAAATGATTCTTTGGCTGACCCTTGACCACAAACGCCATCACCACGCGCCGCTTGCCTGGACTCTCTACAGACGGATGCCACACAAACGATGTAGTCTTTAGGTCTGGAAATTTGTTCTCAACGAACGTATAAGGTTTCTCCAATCCGTGCTGCTTATCCCATCGTGCCATTCGCGGACAGACCACATTCTCTGTGCATCCTATCACCACAGCATCTATAACCTTGCCGCTACGATCGCTACAGGCATAGCACTTATAGCCCTTCTCACACAGCGTCCCCAACTTGTTGTACTTACACTTCTCGCGGAACTTAATCCTCTCTTTGGGCTCCAGTATGAACCGATGCCCGTAACTGTTCTTCCTCAAAACCTTGAACTCAACAGGTTTCTTTTCTGCCATAATCTTATTTTATTAAATTCTCCAACGCATACTTGAACCTTTCTTGTCACTCTCTGCCATAGCCTTATTCTTTTTCTTGTTGTTCCAGATACTCGTCATACCGCTTGGCGACCTCTGCCACCACGTCGGCGTTCTGCGGGTCGAGCCATTCCTGCACGACCGCCCAGCCTATCGACTTCGTGGGCTTCCAGTTGTCAATCTTCGTGGAGTGGTGCGACAGTCGGCCCTCCGTTGGTTTCAGTCCATTATCGTGAAGTTCGCACAGCCCATCCTCACGCTGGAACGTGCAGTGGCTGTTCACGCCGAGGTCAATCATCCCACTGAAAGCACCATCCATACACTCGGGCTGTATCATCGGAATGGGCTCTTTTGTCACACCCATTACCATACCTGCCACCCAATCCGTCGGTTTGAGTCGGTTGGTGTAGCCTGCGTCCATCAGCCGTAGTATGTCCTGCGGCGTTCCGAGGCACGGTGTGTGACACTGCCGCTTGCAAAGATGACACTTGCACGCTATCGGCTTTCTTCCAGTCTTGATCATAATCCGTTGCAGCGGCGACAGTCTCACCTTTGCGCCTGCTGCGAATACTGGTTTCTTCATAGCCTATTATTTGTTGTCATCTTTGATTTCATACCCGCATTCGTCCCACTTGCGCCCGTCCTTGGTCACAAGGTGGTCGTCGTCATCCCACTCGTAGCAGTCGGGACAATAGTGCTTGTCGGGCTCCAGCGCCTTCCATCCGCTGTCATCGAGCATACACGTTGCGCCCTCTATCTCATCCCAATACTGCTCATCAAGCAAAGCCCCGCAGCAGTCGCATTTCACATTGTAGAATTTCTTATAAACTATCATAAGCCAAATATTTATTATGTTTCTATTTTCCGATTGATACGACCTGTGTGTGTCGTCGTCGGCCTTCGCTATCTCGAAGGTAAACGTCGGGCGCTGGCAGTAGCCGTGGTCGCCACCCCATTGCAGCAGATAGACCAGGATGCTGGCGGCCTTGAACTTCAGTTCCTGCGACTCCGACGACTGCGAGAATATCCGCCGTGCAAACGTCTCGGTAATCTGTTCCAGCTCGACGTTGTTCCACTTCTTCATCAACACCTTCTGCACGGCATCGCGGCTCCGTGCCGCCAGCACCGTGTTTCTCGGAGCCATCGCCCACATCGTGAATGCCTGTTTCAGTGTCATATCGCCAATCAGCTTTTTGTAAAGATGATTCTCAGCAGACGTATGTCATTGTGTCCCTTGACGGAAATACGCTCACCGTTGTTCATCTTGCCGTCGTAGTCATTCCTCCTCGTCATCGTCCTGATCCATGCGCTTCCGCAGTGCATCGAAGAAAGCCCGTACATGGTGCTCCATCCGTTCCTCGCGGTCGCGGCGTACGGCACTTGTCAGTCGCTTCAGCATACGGCGGCTCTCCATAATCTCGCGGCATAACTGCAAGCCGATGAACGCCATCAGCAGCAGGTTCGACACCGTTGTAATCCAGTTGGCCACGCCAGCAATCTGGAACCCTACGATGCACACCGTCCACACCGTTGCCAATGCCGCTATCCCATAGAACGTGCGCAGTCGGTTGCGGGTGCTGCGGATATTCTCGTCCATGTCCCCGCACGTCTCGCTGACAATCCGCGCCTTGCGGAACACTTCGCCGAGATTGTCATCCTCCATCATCTTCATCACGGCGGCGGTGATTAAGTCCTTGTTGCCAGTCGCAACATTCATCATGCCAGTGCCATCGGGCACTGTGCGGTCAATACAGCACATCAGCAGTGCTCGCTCGTCAGCGTTCTCCTCCACCCACTCCTTGTGGGCATACCTCACAAAACTCTCCGCTGCCTTGATATACTCCGACGTGCGGCACAGCTTCTCCGCAGTCTGTTTCTCCTGTTGTGTCATATCGTTTATCCTTATAATCCGTATAATCCATTAAATACGTTGTTCCCTTTATTCCTCCCCTGTCAAGTCCAGTGGATAGCGGTCGTCCTCGAAGTCATCGTCATCCTCATCGTCGTCCTTGATGCCCTTCTGGCGGTTACGGCTGCGCTGCACCCAGTCAAGCGTACAACCGACGTTATAGAACGCCCACTTGGTCTTCTTCGACGGCTCCCAGGAGAGGAAGCCGCTCGTGCCGTGCAGGTTCATATCCTCCTCGCGCTTCGTCCAGCCCGCATCCTTGATCTTCGGATGCAGGTAGCCCAGCACGCCCATGTCGATGCTGAAGCCCATCTGAATGCGGTATATCATTTACCGCGCCAACTGGTCGAATATCAGTGCCGCCATCCTCGGCTCCACCAGCAACCTGCGCCCGATGTGCTCAGCCACTTCTTCCAAGTCCATTGTGCCCGATGACTGCACGCGGAACGTCCATCCCAGCTCCCTTGTCTGCGGGTGTGGGATTCGTACCTTATGCACTGGTATGTTTTTATGTCTTGTCATATACCTCTATTATTAGTTTCCTATACCTGCCATTCGACATTCCTATACCTTTTTATTTCTATCCATATACCTTTTGCGTTGCTCTACTATTAGGTTCGTTGATTCGACTAACGTTCTTCCTGTTGGAATGCCGCACGTCAAGCATCGAAACCTTGCGCGTCAAATGTCGAACGCTCGCACGTCAAAGGTCAGAACCTTGCGCGTCAAATTCTGGGTTTAAATAGTGTCAGACATCTTTTCAAATTTCGCTTCAATACGGTCTATCTTTCGGACGTAGACGGCGCAGCGCTGCTGCAGGTGGTTCCACAGGCGGTCGCTCTCTTCGATGTACACGTTCGCCTTATACTTCGGCATGTGGTCCACTTCCATATCTGCCAGTTCACTGAGCATCTTCTTTGCCGCCGCCACCTCCGGGAACTGAAACATCTGGACTCCGATGCCGTTGCGGTAGAGCAGGCCGTTGATGCTCGCAAAGGTGTGGTCGAGCATATCAATTCCCATCGACAGACACGCCATCAGCTGCTGGTAGCGGTGGTGATCTTCGGGATTCAGGTCGCGGAGCATCGCGTCGATGGCGTTCACATCCATGCGCCGTTTCTCTTCGAGCTGCACGAGCCGATGCACCTCGTCCTCTTCGATTTTCCGCATCTGCGTCTGCAACAAGTTTCGCTTCACGAAGTTGCGTCGAGGATCGAGACGCTGATACTGTTCGTACAGCTTCTAATAGGGCTTGTGGTGCTTCAGGTTCTCCCGCACTCGCTCCATAATCTCCTCCTGGTCGTAGTGATTCTTTTTCGGATTAATGTCTGCCATAACCATTCCTTTATTTCTTGTTTCTACGTTCTTTTTCTTGTTGCAGCCAACGGAGCATCTCGTTAAGAAGGGTGTCGTCGTTTGTGCCACGCTTCGTCCATAATGGGAACATGTCACTCTCGCGGCGCAGACGGATGACCCAGCGTTCGAATATACGCTGTTTGTCGAGCAGCAGCCCCAGCTCTTTCATCAGCCGCGATGCCTCGGCGGCCTTCACCTGCCTTGCCTCTTCCAACTCGGTGCGGATTCGCTTTCGAGCTGCCATCTGGTCGAGTTCGGCAACGGGATTCCTGTTATACTTCTTATCCATTCTTCTTCTTTTTATACTGTTCTGCACGTTTCAGTTCATCGTCGCTGATGTGGTCCTTCCAAACTTGATTGAAGTTCACGCGGTCGTTGGGACGCTTCTTGGCGTTCTTCATCCAGTTGTTTCGCATGCGACGGAGTGTTTCCAGGTCGTGCGAATCAACGCTAATCGGGATATTGTACTGCACCAGAAACCGCTCCATCACCTCAATGTTCTTACGATGGATGCCCATACGGTTGCAGAAGCGCTCGTCCTGTTCAACCCAGTCGAGGAAGACGTGGTAGAACTCCTGTGAAAGCATGCGAACAAAGTGCTGTGCGATGTCGTAGCTAAAGGCATAACTGGGGTTGGTACGGTAGGTCTTGTTGTTGAGCCAGATTTCGTTCGGCATCTTCACACAGAGGTAGTCGGCGGCCTGCATACGCGAACTGAAGGCCACGCCTGTCAGCGTACAGATCTCCTGCGCCTTCGGCCATTCCTTCGGATTGCGCGTCAGCACCACCTTGCCGCCATCTGGACGTCGCCCATGAAGGATATTGTCCCATGCCCGCTGTGAGTAACAGAGTCTGGAGAGGTTCTGTTCTGGGATGTAGCGCAGGTTGTTGACCATAACGACATACTCATGGGTATAGCTTGCAAAGACAATCGGGTCCCACTCCGTCAGAGGTTTGTCCTCTTCGAGCCCACGGTAGTAGGCCGTCACATACCAAGGCAGTTTGATATAGATATTCGCCATAGTCTATTATTCTTTAAACATGTTATAGTCCTTGCCGACAGCGTGCGGGTAGTCGAGCAGCGCATCGACGGCGGCGGTGGAATAGATAGTGCCGAGCAGGTCGCGCACACTCTGCTTCCAATAGACCGTCGCCCGTCCTTCGGTCAGGCGCATTACATCCTCGATGAAGTGCAGGCAGTCGAGCACTTCGTAAGCCTTGAACTTATGCTCACCGAATGCGAAGTCTTTGCGAACGACGCGGGTGTTGTTCGTCAGCAGCCCGATTTTGAAGTGCTGGCAACCGGCGTTCACCGCCTGATAGACCATCGCCAGTGCCGACGGGAAGTCGATGACCGGCTCGATGCTGGCCCACGTCTTAAAACCGTCTGCATGCAACTGCCTCAATGCTTCAATACGAATATCGTTTAAAGCAGCACTCGGTTCCAACTCGTCGTGCCCAGTCAATGTATATCCTATGCAAGCGCCACGGAATCGTTCATGCGATGCGGTATTCATAAAACTTGTTGCCTTTGTCAGCACGATTATAGGAATATTTCTTTTAATACCCTCTTGTGCAATTTTTGAGAAAAGGTCGTGAGTTTCCTGGGCGCACGGATCAGACGTGAATGTCATAAACAGTCCGCCGTCGCGGATGATTTGCTCTCGGTTCTCAATAATCTCTGCCATCGCCAGATGATAGGCGTGTTCCTCATTCACCACGCCCGACTTAAACTGCGCCGTGCTTCCGCCCAGACCGTTCGCCCACACACCTTTCTTCAAGTAGCAGTACAGGCAGCCGTGACTACATCCCTTGTACGGGTTCACCGCCCAGCGCCCGTATTCCTCCGCATTGCCCTGTGGTCTGGAAAGAATCTTCAGTGTCTTGCTCATAACAAATCTACCTTAAATGTCCTTTTTGTTAAGTTTGTCAAGTGCGGCTTCGATGAGGTCCATACCCTCATCCAGCCTGCTTATGCGGCCTTTCTTCTCGTTGAGTTGGCTACGGATGATGTTGACGGCGGTCAGCAGGTCCTTCGTCTTGTCCTCGCGCAGTTTCTCTTCAAGTTCCTTGATGCGGGCCTTCGCCGCCTCCAGCTCGTCGCCCCGCTTGAGAACCTTGTTGTGCAGTTCCTCGATGATGGCGGCATCGTCGGTCGGCCCGCCGATTTTCGTCTGGTGGCTCTCGATGCGCTTGTAGGGAATCCACTCCGCCGGCGCGTCCTTCAGGTAGATGCGCACGCTGCGGGTGGAGAAGCATACGTTCATGATAGTGACAGTCAGTCCCGTGTCGATTGTCACAGTGTCGTACCGCCGCCAATGCTGCATGTCAAATTCCTTCTCGGTCATTCTCTTTATTTTTCGTTATTAATATTCACTATCGGTGCCAGTCGGTGATAGCCGTGCTTGGCATAGGGGTTGATGTAGATGAGCTTGCGCGTCCACTCGCCATTCTCATCCTTGCAGGGTTGCAGACGAAAGTGACCACTGACCAGAAAGCCCTCGTCGCGGCAGATAGTAGTGAACCAACGGCTGTCGAGCACCTGCACGTCGATGCCCATGAAGTTGTTGACCTTCTCGCCGAGAATCTGCGACTTGCGCAAGGTCTTGTTGGCAGAGACCGTCTCGATTTCTACCTGTCCATATTTCTTAAAGAGTAGAATGCCATACAAAAGCACGATTTCCAGTGCATCGTTGTGCTTTATACCTGCCAGTCGTTTCATTTCGCTGACGGTATCATTACAGCTATCATCCGTATGTTGATACGACGTAACGCCAGCTGTATGAAGGTCGCTGATACCTTCACCAGTCAGCCTGTATTCGTGAACGTCGCTCAGGTAGCCAGTCTTGATAGACATGAACCTAATGTAACCGTCTGGCAAGGTTTTCAGAATGTATGTTTCTTTGTTATTGATGATGCAGCAGTCCTCGTGGATTTGACGTAACGTACCCGCAGTCTGTACAAGTGGAAGCATCTTGCGCAGCGACTTATTGTAAGCCTCGCGGAACTTCTTTGAAATGAAATACACAGATTCGAGCGGATTGGCATAGAAGCCGTTGCGAACCTCATCCATAATATTAAACGTAAACCGTAACAGACGGAATTTGTCCTCATCGTCACCCTCGTGGTATTCGGGGACTTCCCCGTTGACATAATAGTTCATGCCAGCAGTCCTAACGACCTTTATAAAGTCCTTGCAATATTTGCCGCCGAACTGTTTACACTCGCGCTCATCAAGCATTGTCAACTCCTGGTGCTGGTAATAACTGAGATACATACGCTATTCTTCTTTTAGGTTTACTATCTGGGCCAGGCGGTGATAGCCGTGCTTGGCGTATGGGTTGATATAAATGAGCTTGCGCGTCCACTCGCCGTTCTCGTCCTTGCAGGGCTGGAGGCGGAAATGACCAGACACGAGGAATCCCTCGTCGCGGCAGATGGTGGTGAACCAGCGGGAGTCGAGTACTTTGACGTCGATGCCCATGAAGTTGTTCACCTTTTCGCCGATCAACTCCGATTTTTTAACCTTCTTCTTCGCTGGCAGCAGTTCAAGGTCGATGTTGCCGTACTTCTTGAAGAACATGATGAACGACTGCTGATAAAGTATCAAATCGGGCGTCCAGATATCCTCGTAGCCGTCAATCTGCGCTACGGTCATGGTGTCCATATCCTTGTATCGCGCGAGTCCCTCTTCCTCGTCGTTGATGGAGAAGTCGGAGAAATGGCACAGCCGTTCGCGGCGGAACTCCATATAGCGAAACTGGTTGTCTTTCAGTTTCATAAAGACCAACGTGCGCTCGCCGATGACAAATACAGCATCTTCGTAGACGCTGCGCAGGGCATTCTCTTCGTCCATCACGGGACGCAACTTGTCGTAACTCTTCATCATTGCATTGAAGAACGTCGGCGAGACGAGATAGATATTGAATCGCCCGTCGGCATACTTACCCATAGCAATATCGGTATTGATACGTGCTGACAGGAGGTTTATGCTGAGCCACTTCTGCTTATCGTCCATCTGCTGCACTTCGTCGCCCTTAAAGATACGGAAATCGTGGTTGGCAGGATGGAAGTTGTTCCACATGTGCGGCAGGAACTTCGGGAATGTCTTGCAAACATCTGGGTCAAATATCTGCAATTCGGGGTGTTTGAAATAACTGAGATACATATCGCCTATACCTTTATATTATACAATGAAACTGATCCAAGCCAGCAGGCGCAGCACGTCGCGGTCGCGGGCCAGCCAGTAAGGCATGTCATTGAAGTTTACGCGGACAAATCCAACCGTGCATTCCTTTATATTGTCGGACGCACACAGCGTAGGCAACTGATACTCGCGATATTCCTTCAGACCGTCAACCTTATGGAAAGACTGAATCTGACGGAGTACGGCATTGGTAACGGACGGGCTGAAAGAAAACCTGTCTGCCATAAAGTCTGCAGCGTTTGACACCTTTCCTGACACTTGCATGGCAAAGCGATAGGGAGAAGGCTGCATGGCAGGAAGAGGGAATATCCCTTCAAAACCTTCTGGCAGGTCGTTGGCAAACACATCCACATGTTCTTGTTGCTTCTTTTTCTTCACAAAGAACAGTCCGTTGGCATTGTCGGCCTCCCAATCGAAACCGCTCTGCGTTAGCGCACCGAGGTAGCGGGCTATCTCATTGCCCTTGGCCGGGCGGATGTCTTTGTTGCCAAGCCAGAAGTCCTGGTGCTCAGAGTCGAGCACAATCTGTTTGGCGTATCGGGGCGACGACAGACAGTAGTTCACGGCGAAGCGGTCGTTGTCGAGCAAACGGCTCACAAGGAACAGCTCGTCGGCACTCTTATGGTAAAGCACCTGTCCGACACGGTAGTTTGGCAGCGTCGGCTTGTCAGCGGGCGGACACGCAGGGGACAATCCCTCTGCCATCCGCTTGCCTGTGGCGTTGCTACTCGCAGCAGAGACAGTCCCCGTGTGTTCCGTCACAGGCTGCGTGATGGTAATCTGCACCGTGCGGTCGCTGCCCTGCGAGATACGGCTGTTGGCGAGGATTCCCTCGTTCAGCGCGCCGATACTCTCACGCAGCGCGGCCTTGGCGTCGCTCTTGCCGATGGTGTCGCGGATGACACGGCTCAGCTGCGGTGTCACCTGTGTCGGCTGCAGTTTGTCGAGCTTCATCTGATAGAACTGGTCACGGGTGATGGCCGTGCAGTGGTGCTTCTGTGCCAGCTGCGACATACCCTTCGTCGAGCGCGTCCGCTGAAACAACCCCACCAGTTCCGTCAGGTAAGTGTGGAAAGCGTTGTAGTCGATCATAGGGCATCAGCTTTTCGGTTCGTCATTCTCCGTCTGCGCATCCTGGCCGCAGTGGCTCTGGTCGTCGCCGTCATCGGCATAGAAGTCCTCTTCGTTCTCCTCCTCGTCAATCTGCGGCAGCACCGAGAACTTCACCTCGTGAATCTGCGAGTACTTCTTCATAAACGCCGTGGCCATCACGCCAGCGTCCTTGGTAATCTCTGCATACAGCTCAGGTGCTATCCAAACCATCTCTTCCTTCGAGGTGATGTTCGATACCTGAATCTCCTTGTTTCTGTTCCTTACAATAATCTTCATATCGCCTATTTCTGTTACTTAGTTACTTCGTTGGAAAATACCCCGCCGCTTGGTCTCTGCTTGACAAGCATTCGGAATGGGACGGCGGCGGGGCGGGTCAAATCTTTGGTCGGACGCTACCACTCTACGCCGATGGGTTGCCAGTCTTTCGGCTCCGGCGTGCGGGGCTTCTTGCGTTGTCGCTTCTTGGGATTGCAAATCTCCGGCAAGTCGGGCACATCGTCTGGAGAGAATCGGATAGCAGGTTCATCGACTACCATATATACCTTTATATATAGTCACTTCTCCACGAGTTCCTTGATGCTGCCGTCCTTCACCATACTGATAATCTCGTGCAGGGGATAGAGGTAGGGACCGTCCTCATGGCGCTTGCCATGCTTGTCGGTCCACTCTACTCTGGTGCGATTGAAACACGAGCCGTGGCGGCTCAGCCAGTCGGGCGTCAGCACCTCTACATACTGGCAGAGAGTCTCGGCCTTCACGTACCGTTCGTTCAGTCCCGTCATACAACGGCGGAACTCCTGCACGATTTCTTGTCGCAGAACCCTATCCATAAGACATCATTTCAGACGCTTGAACGCAATCGTCAGGGGATCATTGGTCTTCACTCGCTCGAACTCATAGTGATCGAACTTCTTCACGTCCTGTGCAGCAACGCGAGCACCCTCTACAGCCCTTTCGTCTGGCAGTGTGAACACACCCGTCTCGCCTACTTTCAGGTTTCTCCAGTCATCTCTTCCTACTTTTTCGCAAATCATAAATTTACTTAATTGTTTACTTACACTTTACCTAAATCGGGAGAAAAGCCGTATCTTTGCGGTTGGATTAAAAATAACAAAGCGGCGCACGCTCAACGCTTTAAGACGCTTATCGCGCCTGACGGCTCTTCTTTTGCCCCGACGTCGGTTTACTTACTTACTTTCGTAATCGGGTGCAAAGATAAGGATTTAAATCCGTATGCGTGCGGTTTAATGCGGTTTATTAGTATTGTTTAACAAATATTTGCGGCTTATGAATGATAGAAACCGAATCTTTGCGGCTGCATTCGACGAGCTAAGGCGAACGCAGGGCGTCAAGACACAGAAAGACCTGGCACTACGGATGGGTGTTAGCGAAGACACGATTACCCGCATACTGAAACACGGTGGACGGGTAACAGAGGACATTATTACGAAACTGCAGACTGCCAGCGGCTGCATCTTTAACCTGCAGTGGCTCCGTGGCGAGAGCGACATCATGCTGTCTGCTGACTTGAAGAAGGTTCCCGCGATAGATGACGTACCACAGGTGTCGCGGGAGTTTGCTATGGCTATTAATGCCGTCACTGACGCTAAAGACCAAACGATAAGGTCGTTGAAGCGGCAGTTGGATGCGATTGAGAAAAAGTCAGAGGAGTTAATCAAGGAAAAGGAGAAGCGGATTGCAACGCTTGAAGCCCAGCTGCAGGACAAGGCGGCACTTATCGACAACCTGCAACAACAGATTGCCGACATGCGAAGCACAATTCAAGAAATTGACACAGAACGCCTGTTCGCAAAGTACCCCTTTGGGATGGGCGTGGCCGATAGAGGCGACGTCCATAAAGACGTTCAACAGACGTAAGTAGTATGTGTTTTAAGTGTGTTTTTCTGAAAATGTTTCCCCATAAAAATCGAAAAACTTCGGGGAATGCCCATGAAATCAGCCATTCCTGCAAATCCCAACAACCCCAAACGGATCACAAATCGGTTGGACGAAGGGTTGCGCAGGAAGCGCTGATAATATGGGAAAAACGCTCGCAACCCCCGTAAATAAAGGAAAGTTTAAGGTCGGAGAAAGGATTCGCAGCGATGCGAAACCTTGTAATTCCAGGCAATTTGTGCGCCATTGTTTCCCCACTTCTCGAAAAATGGGGAAACACGTGGGGAAACAAGAGGTGTAAAAATCTTCGGAAACGCTTGTCTGGAAAGGGAAAGTAGAACAGTATGTAGTACCGAAAATGTTTCTGAAAATGAGTACAACAACAGCAATCGTGCTCGATCACCAAGGTCGGGCGAAAAGAGGAAAGGAGGCGATGCTGGAGATACGAGTGACGTGCAACCGAAAGCATATCTTTATCTCTACAGGCATCAAAGTGAGAAAGACAGAGTGGGTGGCGGGCAGTATCGTGAACAGGCTCGACGCTTCGGTGTTGAACGACCGCCTGATATCTATCTATAAAAAGGTGGGCAACGAGGTGGACGCGGCCATCACGCAGGGCAGACCCATCAACGCGAAGGACATCCGCCAGCGGGTGTGGGGCATCGTCGAGGTGGCCAATGGTAAACCCGTTTTGCTCGACTGGATCCACCAGCAAATACCGCTACTCGACATCAAGGAGGACACCCGCAAACACTACTACCCTCTGGAAAACCGTCTGGAGGAGTTTGGTAAGATGCGCATCTGGGAAGACGTCACAACGGAGAATATCTATGAGTTCGATGCCTGGCTGCACGGCCTTCGGAAGCCCATCCGCGAGGCGGCACGGCTGGCGGGTGCCATACCACAACGGCTCAGCGACGCGGGCATCTATAACTACCACAAATGTCTCAAAGCACTGCTCAACCGCGCCCGACGCATGGGGAAGATAGCCGTCAACCCCTACGAGCTACTGCGCGGACAGTTCAAGCGGGGCGACAATCCGCTACCAGACTATCTGACGGAGGACGAAATGACGCAAATCCGCGAACTGCCGCTCGAAAAGGGCTCGCCGCTCGACCTCGCCCGCGACTTGTTCGTGTTCCAAATGTTCACAGGGCTCGCCTACTCTGACGCCGAAGCGTTCGACTTCAATCGCTATAAGAAGGTCAACGGTACGTGGCAGTACGTCGGACGGCGACAGAAGACCGGCGTGCCGTATGTCAGTGAGCTGCTGCCGCCCGTGGTCGAGGTGCTGCAGAAGTACGGTGGCACGGTGCCGCAAATCAACAATGCGGACTACAACCACCGTCTGAAAATCATCCAGCAGATGACGGGCATCGAGACAAGGCTCCACTCCCACCTCGCCCGACATACCTTCGCCACGTGGATGCTCGCCAACGACGCAAAGATAGAGAACGTCCGCCAGATGCTCGGTCAAAAGAGCATCGTCACCACCCAGAGATATGCAAAAGTCCTCGCGCAGTCGGTACACGAGGACTATGACAAGGTGAAGGCGAAATTGGTCAGCTCGTCTTGATTTTCGCTTCTTTCATGGCGAGGTCCTGATTCATGCGATACTGTTGTGGGGTAATCTCCTCCAGCCCCGCAGCCTCGCATGGATAGGCGCAGCCGAGATAGTAGCTCGCGCTGCGGATAAAGAACGTCGGTGTCAGCTCAGACAGCTTACCCTCCGGCAACTTCGCGTCGAGAAAACGATAAAACTGCTGGACGGTCGTTGTCGGCAACTTCAACCGCTTCTGTTCCGCTGTGACGGCACGGCGCAGCGCACGGCTTCCCCGCGGTAGCCTGCCCGTGCGGTCATGCTGATCGTGCATCGGCAGAAACCGCAGCCTTGGCACACACAGGGCTTTCCGCATCTGTCCGTCGTCTGTCTTGACTGTCTGCTCGGTGATTCTGTCGCAAAGATAGAGCGTGTCCCAAGAGTCTTTCAACTGATACTCGCGATTAGGGATTTCAACCATATCCCGCTCAACCTTACAGGCGGGGACAAAATACTGGTCGCCTTCAAGGACGGCGAACTTCTGCCATTCTTTCTCGTCCACTTTCTTATCATCGGCAAACGACACGCAAGCGACACCACCGGCAAAGTACTTCGGGTCCGAATAATAGTACTTCGCTCCGAACTTCTTACAGTAGTCCTCGGCGGCTTCCTCGCATTTCTGACAGGCGTGCCAGAAGCGCGTAATCAACTTGCCCGTCTTCGAATCGACGAGCACCTTGTAATAGTGATAGTCCATCTGCAGTTCTTTGCGAACGGTCTTTTCTTTTTCCTTGGTCTGTTTCATAAGTCTTATAATGTTTTGATTTTGTTAGTTCAGGGGTCGTAAAGGAACACGCGCCGCTGGCCGTACTCGTCGGGCAGTTTGATATAGATGTCACACTCGATGCGGTCTTGCAGAGCCAGCAGCTCTTCTGTAGTCTGCACCACAGACTCACCATCCTTCAGCCGTCGGTATGCCCTCGTAGGCGTTGGTGTAATCAGAAAGCTCATTATAGCGAGATTTTGATTTTCTTACGGAGGACGGCACAGCCGAAGACAGCGCCACAGATGATGACACCTACAAGAATGCCTTTCAGCCACGCCCAGGTCTTCTGCCACCAGGTAAGGGCGGGTGCAGCGTTGGTCTCGCTCTGCTTGTCGAGCTGCTTTGCCAGCGAGTCGCGCAGATGGGTCTCGACCGACGCGATACGCTCATTCCATGACGAGTCGAGCGCAGCGATGTGCCGTTGCAGGTCGATGCTCAGCTGCTGCAACTGCTGCTGTTGCCGCTGCAGTTCCTGTCGCGAGAGCGTGCGGTCGGTGGTCTTCTGCTGCTGGCGGATGATGCGCCCGAGGCTGTCGATCGTCTCGGTCAGCGTCTCGGTGGTCACTTCGTGCTCCTGCTCCTGCTTTACGAACTCCTGCATCGCCGCCCACACCGAGGCCGTCACGATCGAGTCGAGGTTCACCGTCGTCTGATGGGTGTGCCCTTCATGCTTCGCCTCCTGCGCCAGTGAATCGGCTTCCACTGTATGCGACGTGTGTTCATGGAGTTCCTTTTTTGTGGCGCACGCCACCAGCACCAGAACGGCTACAACAGCCAGCATGGCTTTTATCAGCCGCCACAGATTTCTGAAAATGTTCCTGTTCATCTTTGTTGTCATTTAATAATTATTCCTGCCACAAAGATAAAAAACCAAGAAATAAAAAACGGGACGATTTCTCGTCCCCTTCCCCTCCTGAGTAGAAAAGCCACCGCACTTAGTCAGGCGGCAGCAATTCCCCTCCTGAGTAGGAGGGGTTAGGGGTGGTCTGAACAAGCGCTTTTTCTATCGCCCTATCTCGGTCGAAAACTCTCTGTCCTTTCTTCGGCGCGAAGAAAGAACGAAAGAAGCATCCACCTACCCCAAGCCCCTCCCTATATGGAGGGGTGTAACTGAAAATCGCGGGCGACCGTCGATTTTCAGGGTTTTGGTATGGCTCTCAAGCCTGTGCCCCTGCGGGGTTCGCCATTTATTTTTTATCGGCTACCGCTTTGAGCCAGCCCACAAAAAAGCCCCGCAAGCCTTTCCGCTGCGGGGCAATCACTTCACAAAGTTTCAGACCCCTTGTGAGGTCTTAGTCTTGTCTTTCTCTGCCATAGCCTTATCCTATTAAGTCCTTCAACTTTGTCGCCAATTCTACCTCGCTGCATTCCTCCACCGCCACCGAGCCGTCGTAGGTCAGTCGGGGCAAGGGCTGATAGGCCGAGAGTTCGACGATAGCCCGCTCGTCCATCCATGCGCTGCTGGTGCGGAAGATGAAGCGCGTAGGCCAGCCGCCGCAGACGATGTAACCCTCTTCGCTTGGATAGAGCGCGAGGCAGCGGATGGGAACGGGTTTCATTTCGTCCATGAAGTCCTTCTCGTATTCCGCGAACAGACTATTGAACGACCTGTCGCTTCTGAGGGAAACGGCCATGCGACCGAGCCAGTCCATCGGTTCACGCTTGCCGCACATCTCGTAGGCGGCTGCAGAGTCGAGGATAGTGGAACAGCGGAAGCCTTGCAACTGTTCGCCCTCGATGGGTTCGATACTGATTTTGCCGCCTTGCTTCTCCACGACGTCTGGCTGTGGCAGCGGCTTTATCCCTGCTGTCGGGATGAAGATGGGTACGGGCACTCCAAGTCCCGCTACCTCGTTGATTGCGTCTGTAATATTGCTCATATATCGCTTATTCCTTTTTATTGTTTATTTCATCGTCGCGCAGCACGCACTTCTTCGTAAACAGTCCGTCGTAGTCATAGACCTTTATCCACTGCGGCAGCAGGTCGGCGAAGTAGCACCACGCCACGATGCCACAGTTCATCATCTGCACCTCCTCCTCGGTTCGCAGCAGGCTGAAGAACAGCGTGCCTGCCGACAGGTCGCGGTGCAGCCGGAGGATCGGCTCTCGGCTGCGGTCTTGCGGCTCGTCGGGCTTGTGCCACACGCCGTCTATCAGTTGTCTGCGGGCTACGGCCATCATCCTCGGCTCGTGCTTACGGATGAAGTC
>JAEEGL014790291.1_pt1 | contig 19772 bp, 15 predicted proteins | sample 9134231 | NCBI WGS metagenome assembly JAEEGL01 (sample SAMN16246548, study PRJNA631951) | gut metagenome | biome: gut microbiome; feature: rumen; material: fiber-attached | host: Bos | place: Iran: Karaj | collected 2018-10 | reverse complement strand
CGATTTGAGGTTGACCCTCTTCGTGAGCGAAACGCGGTTCATGTGCGTGCTGCCGCTCACGGTGTTCATCGCGCCGCCTTGGTCGTAGATTCCGGGCTTGACCCAGATCGTGTCGCCGGCCGCAGCCTGGTCGATGGCGTATTGGATTGTATGGAACGGACTTGCCTCCGAGCCGCGCCCGGCGGCGTCCACGCCATTTGTGGCAACGTAGTATTGAGAGGCTGCACCCATCGTGGCCAGCTTGGCGGCAACGGCCGCTGCGAATTCTTTCCGTAGAGTTGTTGTATCCATTGCTGTTTTTCTCCAGTTTTATTGCGGCAATGCCCCGACGCAGGGCACAGTTCTCGCAAGCACCATCTATTATGCCATATCGCCGCAAATAATTGCGGACAAATCAGACGGCGATTTTCAGACAAATATAACGGCGGAAAAAGGGGCAAGAAGTGCTAGAAAAGCTAGAAGGGCTAGAGTGGCTAGATGGGCTAGAATATCTAGCGCTTCTAGCGAAGGCGGCGTCAGCCGCCTGTCTAGCGCCTCTAGCGCCTCTAGAATTTCTAGCGCTTCTAGTCATACTACACTCCCCCCTATGTCATATGCTCCAGCGCCCACTTGCGTGGTGTGGTTCCAAGGCGATTGCGGAAGTCGCGGCGGAAGTCGTCGCCGGAGGCGTAGCCGCATGCGGCCGCGACAAAATCCGCACGGCGCCCCTGCGACAGCAGCTCCTTGGCGTGGGCGAGGCGGACGGCGTGGATTTCGTCGAGAATCGTGTGCCCGGTGGCGGCGCGGAAGACCACGTCTGCCTGGGTGCGTGAGAGCCCCATGGCCTTGACGACCTCGGGCGGCCCGAACCCCTCCCGGCAGGCGTTCAGGCGGACGAACTCCTGGGCGCGGGCCACGCGGCGGTCGCGGGCGAAGCGCGACGAGGCGCGAAGCACGACCCCGCGAACTGGAACAGTGCGGGAAACCAGCGCCTTCCGCGTCCGCCGCGCCATGAGATCAGATAGCAGCGCGACAACTTCGCTACCCTCCGCCAGCGAATCCTTGGCAACGCTGGAAATGGCCGGAGTTGTGGCCTCGCAGATGTGTTCAAGATTGTCCACGCCTATAACGGCGATGTCGTCAGGCACCCGGAGGCCGATTTTCAAACATGTGCGCACAACCCTCTCGCCCACGAGGTCATTGGCGGCGAAGAGACCGCAGGGCTTGGGGAGTTTTTCCAACCAGCGGCCAAGCGCTTCAATGCGGCTATGCGAACTGTCGATTCGAGGGAAGGCGTGGAATGTCTTCCCCGCTTCATGGATATAATTTCTGAAAGCCTCGCCGCGCTGAGGACTCCAGACCGTCCCCTTTGGCAGAAAGGGAACGAATCCAAAGTCGTCATAGCCGGAGGACAGCAGAACCCGCGCGGCTCGTTTTGCGATGTCGTTCTGATCGGCAAATACGAAACCGGCGGGGGCGGCAACCGCAGATCCTGGGTCAGGCGTTCGCCCGGGAAAGAGTATGGGGATGCCTTTGCCGGCCAGCTGTCGAGCTTCCCCGAAGGAAATGGTGTCGCTCAAGATGACGATGCCATCGGGCCGGATGGTTTCAATTAGGGCTTCGGGCGATTCAACAGGGAAGGGGGCTCGGTCAATTACAAGACTACCATCATCGGCGCGATGGCATTCGGCGAGGAATACATTCCAGCGGCGCGCGGCGCCAATCCGCCGAATCATGTCGGCTTCAGCATGGCTCTTTTCGTCCAGCTTTGGCACGACCACCAGAACAGTCTTTGCCTGCGTCGCCATACTCTGTAAAACTAAAACGAATATACCACAACCAACTCCGGCGCGCAAGGAGCATTCGAAATAACAAACTGTTTTTTTATGATGTGGCGATCAATCCCGCGCGCTCCCTTGCCAGCGGGGATGGCTTTTGGTAGCATTATATACGGCGGTTGCGCGTCGCGGCCGCATTCTCATCCAACATTTGGAGCAACTGAATAAAAATGGCTGAAAGTGTTTCCACCAAGATGGAAGGCCCGTCGGTGGCCTTCAAGGGCAAGAAGTTCCGCGTCGCCATCATTGGCTGCGGCGGCATCGCGCAGGCGCACCTCAACGCCTTCAAGAACATTCCCGAGGTCGAGATCGTCGCCGGCGTCGATATTGACGCCAACAGGCTCGTCGTCATGCGCGACAAGTGGGGCGTTCCCGAGGAGAACCTCTTCGGCGCCGACATCAAGACCGGCAAGAAGATTTCGGACACTGCCTGGATCGAGATGATGAAGAAGGTCAAGCCGGACGCGGTCGATGTCTGCACGCCAAACGGCGTCCACTGCGCGCCAATCGTCTATTGCTGCGAGCGCGGCGCCCACGGCTTCGTCGAGAAGCCGATGGCCATGAATCCCGCCGAGTGCGAGAAGATGATCGCCGCCGCGAAGAAGGGCAAGGTCAAGCTCTCCGTCGGCTTCCAGCACCGCTACCGCCCCGCATGCGAGTCCCTCATCGAGGCCCGCAAGAACGGCGTCTTCGGCGACATCCTCTTCGTCAAGGTCCGCGCCCTCCGCCGCCGCGGCATCCCCAACTGGGGCGTCTTCGGCCAGAAGGAACTCCAGGGCGGCGGCCCGATGATCGACATCGGCGTCCACATGATCGAGTGCGCCTACGAGTTCATGGGCTGCCCGAAGCCCGTCGCGGCCATGGGCAACATCTGGACCTACATCGGCAACAAGAAGGACAAGACGAATGTCCGCAGCATGTGGCCCGGCTGGGACTGGAAGACCTACACCGTCGAGGACCTCGCCATCGGGCAGATCCGCTTCGACAACGGCGCCATCATGCAGATCGAGGCGTCCTTCGCCGCGCACATCAAGGAGAACGAGGTCCATGAGTTCTCCGCGATGGGCACCAAGGGCGGCTGCCACTTCCCGTCGGCCGAAATCTACACCGACCAGAACAACACGATGGTCAACGTCACCCCGGCGTGGATGGACTCCAAGGGCGAGGAGTGGAACGTCCTCTTCACCAAGAAGCTCCAGAACTGGGTGAACGGCTGCCGCAAGGGCACAGAGCTCGACGCCTCCGGCGAAGACGGCCTGAACGTGCAGAAGATTCTGTGCGGCCTCTACGCCGCAGCGGCCGCCGGCAAGGAAATCGCGATTAAGTAGCGACCGCCGGCAAAAAAAGGCGCGCCGCCCATGGTTCCCGAAATCGGGACGCGGGCGGCGCCTTTATTTTTTTGTTGTTGGGGCGCTTTCGCGCCGGAACACGGAAACCGACGGTAGCCGGCAGCCGGTAGCCGGGATTCGGAATTCGGAATCCTCCCCTAATCCCTAGCCCCTATCCTTCTCCAGGGCGCTTGCACCAAACCTCCAAGGCGCAAAGCGCCAAACTTCCAGGGCGCAAAGCGCCAAACCTCTAAACTTCCTCGTCCCTTTACTTGAACTGCTCAAGGAAGCGGAGGTCGTTCTCGTAGAAGTGGCGGATGTCGGGCACTCCGTATTTGATCATGGCGATGCGCTCGACGCCGAAGCCGAAGGCGTATCCCCAGACCTTTTGCGGGTCGTAGCCGACGAAGCGGTAAACGCGCGGATCGACCATGCCGGCGCCGGCGACCTCGATCCAGCCAGACTGCTTGCAGACGCGGCAGCCCTTGCCGCCGCAGACATGGCAGGTGAAATCGACTTCGACCGACGGTTCCGTGAATGGGAAGAAGTGCGGGCGGAAGCGGACGCCGATGCCCTCGCCCATCATCTCGCGGGCGAAGTATGCCAGCGTCGCCTTGAGGTCGGCCAGCGAGACGGGCTTGGTATCGACGTAGAGGCCCTCGATCTGGTGGAAGTTGGCGCTGTGGGTGGCGTCCATCGTGTCGCGGCGGTAGGTGCGGCCCGGGCAGATGATGCGGACGGGTGGCTTGCGCGACATCATAGTGCGGATCTGCACCGGCGAGGTCTGCGTGCGGAGCAGGAGGTCGTCGGTGAGCCAGAGGGTATCGGACTGGTCCATCGAGGGATGGTGCGGTGCGGTGTTGAGGGCGGTGAAGTTGTTGAACTTGTTCTCGATGTCCGGGCCGTCGGCGACGGTGAAGCCGATGCGTGCGAAGATGCGCGCGACCTCCGCCACGACCTTGGAAAGCGGGTGTAGCGAACCGCCCTGCGGCCAGCGGCCGGGCAGGGTGAAGTCGAACGCCGGGGCGGCCTCCGCGCCGCTGGTTTCCTCAAGAGCCGCCGAGCGCGCCTTCAGCGCCTCCTCAAATGCCTGGCGCCAGGCGTTGGCGGCCTTGCCGAAGGCGGGACGCTCTTCGGCGGGAACGTCGCGCAGCTGCTTCATCACAGCGGGGATGAGGCCGTTGCGGCCAAGGTATTTTACGCGAGCCTGCTCTACTGCTGCGGCGTCCGCCGCTGCGGCCGCCTCTGCCAGTGACTCTTCGTGAAGTTTGCTCAATTCGGCGATGTTCATGTCCGATTCCTCAACTGAAACCAATCTAAGTTAGCCTAATATTATATCAAAGTGCGCCGGAGGTTAGTCGCTAGTGGTTAGTCGCTAGTGGTTAGTCGCTAGTAGTTAGGTGTAGGTAAGAGGTGTAGGTGTAGGTAAAAGGTGTAGGTGTAGGGGTTAGGTGTAGGTAAGAGGTGTAGGGGTTGGGGGTTAGTGGGCGGCGAGCCAGTTCGGGCCGGAGCCGATCTCGACTACCAACGGAACGCCGAAGTCGTAGGCGCCGGTCATCTCGCGCGCAACTATCTCCCGGACACGCGCCTCTTCGGCCTTGGGCGCGTCGAGGAGGAGTTCGTCGTGGATCTGGAGGATGATCTTCGTTTCAAGTTTCTCGGCCTTGAGGGCCCGCCAGACCTTGACCATCGCGAGTTTCATCAGGTCGGCGGCGCTGCCCTGGACTGGCGTGTTGATGGCGTTGCGTTCGGCCGCCTGGCGCGTTGCGGCGTTGCGGGAGTTGATTTCAGGAAGCGCCCGGCGACGGCCGAGGATGGTTACGGCGTAGCCCTTTTCGCGTGCGTCGGCCACGGACTTCTCCATGTAGCGCTTCACTCCGGGGTAGTGCTTGAAATACTCCTCGATGAAGGAGGCGGCCTCCTGGCGGCCGATCTCAAGCCTCTGCGCCAGACCGAAGGCCGACATCCCGTAGATGATGCCGAAGTTGATTGCCTTGCACTGCGAGCGCTGGCGGGGCGTTACATCCTCCAGCGCCACGCCGAAGACGCGCGAGGCCGTCTCGGCGTGGATGTCGCGACCGCTGCGGAAGGCTGCGATCATCGCCTCGTCGCCGGAGAGCGCCGCCATCACGCGCAGCTCGACTTGGGAATAGTCGGCTGAGACGAGGGTGTGGGCGTCGTCGCGGGCCACGAACGCGGCGCGGATGCGCTTGCCCATCTCCGTGCGGACGGGGATGTTCTGCAGGTTTGGCTCGGATGAGGAAAGGCGGCCGGTTTCGGTGAATGCCTGCGCGAGACGCGTGTGGATGCGTCCGTCGGCGGGGCTGACGAATGACGGCAGCTTCTCGGCGTAGGTGGAGCGTAGCTTCTCGGCGGCGCGCCAGTCGAGGATGTCGCGCACGATCTGGTGCTGCGGCGCATATTTGAGCAGCACTTCCTCGCCTGTGGCGAACTGTCCGGACGATGTGCGCTTGGCCTTGGGGTCGATGGCGAGGCGCGAGAAGAGAATTTCGCCGAGCTGCTTGGGAGAGCCGAGGTTGAAGGGCTCCCCGGCGGCGGCGAATATGCCTTCCTGAAGGGCGGCTATGCGGGCGGCCAGCTCGCGGCCGAAGTCGCGGAGGGCGATGGCGTCGATTTTCACGCCGGCGCGCTCGATGTCGAGAAGCACCTCGACAAGCGGCTCCTCGCTCTCGTTGATGGCGCGCTCCAGCCCGGCGGCCTCGATCTGCGGCTTGAGGGTGGAGTAGAGTTGGAGGATGGCCGAGGCTGGGGCTTCCGCAGCCCCAGGCCCCCTCTGGCCAAACGCAGTTTTGCCATCGAGACTCTGTTGTGGCTGCGAGGCGGCGAGTGCGGATTCGAGGGTGTGGCGGGCGGCGGCGTCGAGGGCGAAGTGCATGAGCATGGTGTCGTGGCATGGGGATGTCACGGGCATGCCAAAGCGCTCAAGCAGCGCCCGGTGGAACTTGGAGTCGTGCGTGACCTTCTCTGCGCCGGAGGCAAGAATTGGGGCGATGGCGCGGCGCTGGTCGCTGTCCTGCACGTTGCCGAAGAGGTCAAGCGACTCCTGGAAGGCGACATGCCAGACCTCGTCGGGCGAAGTGGCGAAGGTGAGGCCGGTAAGCTCGGCGGTGGCCGGGTCGTTGGATGTGGCCTCTGCCGCGAAGGCGAAGATTGGCGCGGCCTTCAGCGTGGTAACAAGCTCGCTTAGTTCGGCGGGGGTGGCGGCCTCGCGTATGACGGCCGCCGGCGGGGACGCGGGGCTTGGCCTGCTGTCAAGGGCGGTGGCCTCAGCAGCCCCTGACCTATTCTGGCCGAACAGAGTTTGGCCATCGGGACTCTGTGGTGGCTGCGAGGCGGCCGCCACGCCGAAACGGCGGGCGAGGCTGGCAAGTTCGTATTTGGCGCAGAAGGCGGCGAGCGCGTCGCGGTCGGGCTCCTGCACGCGCATGGCGTCGAGGTCGAGGCCAAGCGGCACATCCTGGCGGATGGTGGCGAGGAAGCGCGAGAGCCGCGCCGTCTCGGCTCCGGCAACGAGCTTCTCGCCAAGCTTGCCCGCGATCTTGCCCGCCTGCGCCGCCGCCAATATGCCCTCCAGGTCGCCATACTGGGCGAGGAGCTTTTGGGCGGTCTTGTCGCCGACGCCTGGAACGCCGGGGATGTTGTCGGAGGCGTCGCCGGCGAGGGAGAGCCAGTCGATCATCTGCGCCGGCGAGGAAATGCCCCAGTGGGAGCAGACCTCGGCGGGGCCCATCAGTTCCGGCGCTCCGCCGGGGGAGAGGCGGTAGAGGGTGACGCCATCGCGCACGAGTTGGGCGATGTCCTTGTCGGGGGTGACGAGGAATGTCTTGATGCCGGCGGCTGTCGCCAGCGCCGCCCCTGAGCCGAGAAGGTCGTCTGCCTCGAAGCCATCTACGCGGAGAGAGGGGATGCGCATCGCGGCGGCAAACTCCGCGGCCATCGGGATTGCGGCAGCGATGTCCTCGGGGAGCTTGTCGCGCTTGGCCTTGTATTCCTTAAAAGCCTCGTGGCGGAAGGTGGGGGTGGTGGAGTCAAATACGAGTGCGAGGTGGGAAGGCGCGCTTTTCTCCAGAATCTGCGCGACTGTGGAGGTGAAGGAGAAGAGGGAGGAGACGTTGAGGCCGGCGGAGGTGCGGCGCGGATTGTTGAGGAATGCGAAGTAGCCGCGGTATAGCAGCGGCATCACATCGAGGAGGAAGAGTGCGGAGGGCATGGGGGATATGGGGAACGGTGGGAAAATGTGAAAATGTGGAAATGTGAAAATGTGGAAATGTGGAAGTGTGGAAATGTGAAAATGTGGAAGTGTGGAAGTGTGGAAATGTGGAAATGTGAAAGTGTGGAAATGTATTATTTCATTGGCTGTTGGTTGTTGGCTGTTTTCACAATTTCACAATTTCACTTTTATCAATGGTGTGGCACTTGCCGCACATGTGGCAGTAGATGTCGATGGGGTGATCCTGCGCGATGAGGGCGGCGCGTTCGTCGGCCGGCAGTGCCGCCAGCGTTGCAAGCACCTTCTCATGCGAGCAGCGGCATGCGAATCGCAGTGGGCGGGTGGTGGCGTTCTGCGGGCGGGCTGAAGTCAGACCCTCCGATATTTCCGAGACAAGGCGGGTGAATTCGGCGGCATCGGAGTCGGGCATGCGCTCGATGAGTGCGCCGCGCGCGGTGGCGATGCGGCCTTCGCCGTCAAGGGCCACTTCAATTGACACCTTTACCTCGCGCTGTGCGCCCTCCGCGTAGTAAGCGGCCAGCGCACGCTCCGGGCGTGGCGTCTGCATGATGCGAATGCTCGACTGCGCCAGCACCTTGCCTGGTAGCGAGGCCATGACCGTGGCGGTGCCCGATGCGCCGAATGGCGCATCCCGCAAGCGTGATGCGCTTGCGGCTCCACGCGCTTCCGCGTCGAGGTCGTTGAGTATCTTCTTGGCGGGGTAGCCGCGGAGGGTGCCTTCGTAGGTGGCTTCCACGAGCAGGGAGCCAAGCGGGCCGTCGCACTGGATGTGGAGGGTTACGGCCTCCTCAGGGGTGCCGAGGTCGGCGGAGAGCAGCGCCACCGCCACAAGCCCTTCGGCAAGGGCGGCGGAAGCGGCGGGGCCGGCAAGGTGGCTGGCCGACAGGTCGCGGGCCGCCTTTGCGCACTCTGCCTGGACAATGCGGTTGCCACCGGGGGTCTGGCCAATTAGCAGGGCGCTGTCGAGAGGTTGTTCCATGGGGGAGAAGAAGATTTGGGATTTATGGAATCTGAGATTTGAAATTTATGATTTGAGATGTGGAATTTGAAATCTGAAATTTGGAATCTGGAATTTGGGATCTGGAATCTGAAATATGAGATTTGAGATTTGAAATTTTAAATTTCCAATCCATCTTCCCTGGCGGCGAGGCGGCCGGCGGCCACCCTGACCATCGCTGCGATGCGCTCGGCGCTTTCGTATTGGCGCTCAAGCGCCCAGAGGGCGAAAAGCCACTTCTGGCGGAAATGGAAGGCCGGCTTGAGCTGTGGGTCGAATTCTGCGAACGTCTCGCGGCGGCTCTGGTAGTTCCAGTAAATCTCGCGCGTCGCGGAGACGAAGCCGGTGCAGAAGTCGTCCATGATCGCGTTGAGGGAAAGCGAGCCGCCGTTGCGGCGCCAGAAATCGACTGCCGTGCGGGCGAAGGCGTCAACGTATGCGGCGAAGCATTTGTTGATGTTCTCGCGGGTCTGCTCGATGCAGGGCCAGCCGAGCGAGCCACGGACTGAGCAGAGGCGCATGCCTGAGGCCATCTCAATGCCGGTGGAGAGGTCGCGGACAAACTCGATTATCTCCTTGCCGTCTCCGAAGTGGACCTGGTTGTCGCCGGCGATGAACTTCTTGACGACGAGGGTGTGGGCTGCGGCGCGTCCGGCTTGTGCGGCCGTGCGGAGGACGGCCTCGGGGAACTCGATGAACTCGCCGGCCTTGCCGCCGGGGCGCTTGAAGCGGTTCTTGCTGATGGCGTCGAGCGAGTAGCCGGCGTAGCGGTCGCGCACGAAGTAGTGGCGTTCGCCCGAGCCGTGGTCGTGGCGCTGGAGGAGGTGGTGTCCGCCGAATGATACGCCGAGCGCCTGGAATGCCTGGACGCGCGTCAGCATGTAGTGGGCGTATTCGATGCCGCGCTGCGCGAGTCGCTTCTCGATGAGCTTGCGGGTTACAGGGCGGAGGGAGGTCTTGAACTCGATCTCGCGGGTGGGGAACTCGCCAGGCTCGTGGCCGCCGTTGTTGCGGAGCTCATAGACATTGGCGTATTCCATGCGCTCGCCAGCTGAAAGGAGGGAGAGGGCGTATTCGATGAGGGCGCGGGTGCGCTCGTCGGCGCCGGGGTGGAAGTCGGGCTTGCCGCCGCGGAAGGTTGCTCCGGGGAGGGCGGTCTTGCGGTCGTCGAAGGCGGGAACCACCTGGTCGTGTGTCGAGTATATCTCGCCGGTGAGGTGCTTGTACATCGACGAGACGAAGAGGTCGGAGCCGGAGTCGGCGAGTTCTGGGAACGAGAGGGCGCTGCGGTAGATGTCGATGATTTCGGCGATGCGGTCCTCTGCGGCGTCCTGTGTGAGGTTGGGGAAGTCGCGCTGGAGGGCGGCGACTAGCGCGGCAACATTGGTTGATGCGACGGGGTCGCGGATGCCGAAGAATTCGATTTCGTGGTGGCCGCCGAACTTGGGGTCTTCGAGCGCAGGGAGGTCGCCGACCTCGGACGGGCGGGCGAGCTCGTCAAGACAGCGCCCGGCGGCGTCGTGATCGACGGTGCAGAGTGTGAGGAGCGAGGAGAAGTCCTCGAAGGAGAGGAAGTGGACGCCCTTGACGCTGTGGTAGTAGCGGAAGTTGGAGTGGATGCGGGTGCGGGAGGCCGCGAGGGCGGCGTCCATTTCGCGGCGCGTCCAGACGAGCGGCTTGATGCGCCATTCCTGGCCGGAGCGACGATACAAGTCGAGGGTGGCGTCGTTGCGCTCGGCGAGGATGACGGAGGAGAGCGGCCAGCCGAGGCCGCGCAGCCATTCGTCGGCGGCGTGGGTTTCGGCCGTTGAGACTTCGCGCTGGGAGATTTCGATTGCGTCGCCGCCGGCCACGGCGTTGGCGCAGATGATGTCATGGGTCATGACCTCCCCGCGGCGGCGTTCCGGGATGCGGCCGAGGTTCCAGAAGTCGCCGCGCAGAAGGGGAAGGGCGGCGGTGGCGTGGCTGCCTGAGGAGACGGTCATGATGCGCCCCTCGCGTCCGGCGATGAGGGCGCACTTGCGCACTATGAGGACGGGGGCGTGGGCCGGGCGCTCGCGCCAGACGCCTTGCTCGAAGACGAAAGTGTCGTTGCCCCAGTCGTAGGCTTCGAAGACGCGGCTGCGGCCGCCTGAGGTGACGGTGACGCGCTGGCGCCGCCTTATTGCCTCGCGGCGGACAAGGTCGATGAACCTATAGGCGAAGCGCTTCATAACGGGGAACAGGGAACGGGGAATGGGGAACAGAAATAGGGAACGGGGAACGGGGAATGGGGAACGGGGAACGGTGGCGCTACTCGTCATCCTCTGGGCGGGCGAAGTGGCTGAGAATATATGAGGTGGCCGCGTCGAGGGATGGGAGGATCTTGGTGCAGAAGCGCACCATCCATGGCGAGCAGGCGGCGAAGGAGAAGGGCGAGAAGGCCACGATGAACTTGCCCAAGTCATGCGCGGCGTAGAAAACCTCCATCGAGGTGCCGATGGAGGGCTTGTTGTAGTTCACCAGGAGGATGTCGGCGTCGCGGACGTCCTGGAGGTCGAACTCGACGATCTCGTTGGCCGAATCGACTTCGCGGTCCTTGAAGTTGCGGCGCATCGGGTCGAGAATCGCGAAGCGCTCGCCAAGGACGCGCCGCGCCTCGGCGCGCCAATCGGCGGCGTCGCCGGCAATCTCGTCCATGATCGGGCCGGAGAGATAGACCTTTAGCTTTTTCATCGCGCTAGGCGACCTTGAGGAAGTTCCAATCCTGAATGAGGATGCCCAGAACGACGGCGAAGATGATGAGGGCGACGATGCCGATGATGCCGGCGACCGTCCAGTTCGCGGACTTCACCGGCTCGGCGGCGAGGTCGTTGCGGAAGCGCTCGGAAATGTAGGGCGTGCCGTCGCCTTGCGCGGGCGGGATGGGCTGCATGTCTGGGGTGATGGGGGTTAGTTCTGCCATAGTTGACTCCTTAGAAAAAACTTATTCCGGTGCATCGAAGATGAATTCCGTTTCGCCGGGGGAGATGCGGTGGTTCCTGCGGGCTTCGTGTTCGACAAAGTCCTTGTCGTCTTTGAAACGGGCGCAGCGGTTGTTTATGTCATCCACTTCGGCGCTTTCGGCCGCGACGCGGAGCTTGAGCTCATCGCGCACCGCCTCGAGGCGGCGCTTCTCCTCGATGTTTGGTCTGACCATGAGGAATGAAAAGGCAGCCGCCGCGGCAATGAGGACTATGCCCGCCACCGTCCATTTCGCAAGATTTCCACCACTTTGTTTTTGCATATCCCGATTATATCACATTTCCGTTTTGATAGAATGGAAGGGTGGAGTTTTTTTTCAATGCCTGTTGCAATTCTCATCCTTTCGGTGCTGCTTGGAATGGCCGTAGCCACTATTGCGGCCCTGGTGTTTTTCGGGGCAAGGGCCTCCAGGCGGCATGAGCGCGAGGCGCGTGAAGCCGCCGAGGCGCTGCGGTCGCAGTTCGCCTCGCTGGCGGCCGAGGAGCTTAAGGAACAGACGAAGAGCCTGGTGGAGCGCAACCGCGACGAAGTCTCGGCGCTGGCGGGAGGTCTGCGCGACGAACTTCTGCGGTCGATGTCGGAACTCCGCGCCGCAACGGAGCGCGCCACGACCACGACATCTGAAATCGGCGCAAAGATGATGGAGGGCGTGGGCGGGGTCCGCGCCTCGGCGGAACGCCTCGGGCGCAAGGCGGAGGGGCTTGAACAGGCGCTCTCCGGCGGCAACAAGCGGCAGGGCATCTGGGGCGAGGCCGTGCTGGCGCGGATATTCGAGCTGTCGGGCCTGAAGGAGAACGTGAACTACTGGCTGCAGAAGGGTGAGCGCGGCGCGGGCATCCCCGACTCCGAAGTCCTCGACCCGGCCGGACGGATTCTGGTGATCGACAGCAAGACAAGCCTCACGGCCTACTTGGCGGCATGCAACGCAACTGACGACGCCGAGGTGTCGCGCCTGCTGGACGAGCATGTGAAGAGCGTCAAGACGCACATCGCCGAACTCTCCGGCAAGGACTACATCGGGCGGCTCCGCCAGGCGCATCCCGACAAGATATACTTGCCGCAGGTGGCGATGTTCGTGCCGAGCGAGGCGGCGCATGCCGCGGCGATGGCGCGTGACCCGACGCTGGCGCAGTTCGCCGCCGAGCGCAACGTGGCGCTCGTAACGCCCCTGACGCTCCAGTCCTATCTGCGAATCGTCGCGCTGGCATGGCAGCAGGACAACATCGAGCGCAACCATGCGGAGATCGTGGCGAAGGCGGAGCTGCTGCTGAAGCGCGTGAATGCCAGCCTCACGGCGTTGGAGACACTTGGCACCTCGATGCGCAAGGCGCAGGAGGAATACGACAAGGTTATGGGGTTGGTTGGACAGCGCGAGGGGGCGCATAGCTTTGTAAAGCCGGCGCAGGATCTGGTGGCGCTGGGGATAAGGATTGACAAGGCCCGCGCCAAGGCGCTGGCCCAGGAGGCTGATGCATGAAGCAAGGCGAAGGGGATGCGGGAGTCCGCGTGGTTCTGGTTTCGCCGCTGTATGCGGGGAATGTCGGCTCTGTTTGCCGCGCGATGGCGAACATGGGCTACTCCGATTTGGTGATCGTTGCGCCGCGCATAGAGGATGCCGACTGGCCTGAGGCGGAGCGCCTGGCCGTCCATGCGGGCGGCATCCTTGCCTCCATGCGGACGGTGAAGACGATGGCCGAGGCGGTGGAGGGCTGCGTGGCGGTCGCGGGCGCGACTGCTCGCGACGGCCTCTACCGCGGCCACATCGCCCTGGTGCGCGAGGCCGCGCCGGAGCTGGCAGCCATCGCCAAGACCGGCAAGGTGGCGCTGGTGCTGGGGCGCGAGGACAACGGGCTTGAGAATGACGAAATCCAGCAATGCACCCACCTGTTGCGCATACCGTCGTGCGACGAATACCGCTCGCTCAACCTGGCGCAGGCGGCGATGGTGTGCCTCTACGAGCTGCGGCTCGCGTCGGGCGTTGAGGCCCTGCCCGGGGAGAAGTCGCCTCCGGCCTCTGCCGGACACAGGAAACGCCTCTTCGAAGTGTGGCGCGAGGCCATGCTGGCAACGGGCTTCATGAAGGAAGACAAGGCCGACCACATGATGCAGGGCTTCGCCCGCATCTTCTCGCGTGGCGTGAAGACTCAGGACGATGCGGACATCATGCTCGGCGTGGCGCGTCAGGCGCTCTGGGCGGCAAGGCATTAAGGGGAACAGGGAACGGGGAACGGGGAACAGGGAACTGGGAATAGGGAACGGGGAACGGATAATTTAGGAGAATGGAAATGGATAATTACGGCAATTGGATAGCGGTGCTGGACTTCGGCTCGCAATACAACCAGCTGATCGCGAGGCGCATCCGCGAGCAGGGCGTTTACAGCGAACTCCTGCCATACACGACTACGGCGGCGGAGCTGCTGGCGCGGCCGGGGCTGAAGGGGATCGTCCTTTCGGGCAGCCCGAAGAGCGTGAACGCGCCAGACGCCTACGACTGCGACCCGGCGATCTTCTCGTGCGGCCTGCCAGTGCTGGGCATCTGCTACGGCATGCAGCGCATGTCGAAGTCGCTTGGCGGCTCGGTCGGCGCCAACCCGCACGGCAAGGAATACGGGAAGATGTCAATCGACGTGCTTTGCGACTGCCCGCTTTTCGACGGCCTTCCGTCGCGGCAGGACGTGTGGATGAGCCATGGCGACCACGTGCAGGTCCTGCCCGAGGGCTTTGTCCTCGCGGCCCGCAGCGCAAGCGGACAGTTCGCGGCGGCCTTCAACACCTCGCGCAAGCTTTACGCGGTTCAGTTCCACCCGGAGGTGCGGCACAGCGTCTATGGCAACGCCATCATCGCCAACTTCATCTTCCGCGTCTGCGGCGCCGCCCGCGACTGGACGATGCAGAACTACCTCGAGCGCCAGGTCGAGGAGATCAGGAAGACGGTCGGCGACGGCCGCGTCCTCTGCGGCCTTTCTGGCGGCGTGGACTCGACGGTCGTGGCGGTGCTGCTGCACAAGGCCATCGGCAAGCAGCTCACCTGCATGTTCATCGACCACGGCATGCTCCGCAAGAACGAAGGCGACCAGGTGATGGAGACATGCCAGGGCCTGTTCGGCATAGACGTGGTGCGCATCGACGCCAGCGAACGCTTCCTCTCCAAGCTTGAGGGCGTGTCGGAGCCGGAGCGCAAGCGCAAGATCATCGGCGCGGAGTTCGTGCACTGCTTCGACGAGGAGAGCGCGAAGCTCGGCGACTTCGCCTTCCTGGCGCAGGGCACTCTCTACACCGACGTCATCGAGAGCGGCACCAAGACGGCGCAGACGATCAAGAGCCACCACAACGTCGGCGGTTTGCCAAAAGACATCAAGTTCAAGCTGGTCGAGCCGCTGAAGGCCCTCTTCAAAGACGAGGCGCGCGCTCTGGGCGAGGCGCTTGGCATTCCCTCGCACATCGTCTGGCGTCAGCCGTTCCCCGGGCCGGGACTGGCGATACGAATCCTGGGCGCAGTTACCGAGGAGCGGCTTGCGATCGTTCGTGAGAGCGACGCCATCCTGCGCGACGAGATCGCCCTTGCCGGTCTGGAGCGCGAGGTCTGGCAGTATTTCACGGTGCTCACCAACGTGCAGTCCGTGGGCGTGATGGGCGACGAGCGCACTTACAGCGCCGCAGTCGCAATCCGCGCCGTAACCTCTATCGACGGCATGACGGCCGACTGGGCGCGGCTACCCTACGACGTGCTGGACAGGGTGAGCCGCAGGATCGTGAACGAGGTGCGCGGGATCAACCGCGTCGTTTACGACATCAGCTCAAAGCCCCCGGCCACCATTGAGTGGGAATAGAGGAATTTTAACGAAAAGGAATTGAAACAATGGAAAAGAATGCAATGGTTCTTGTGGACGGCGAACCCGTGACCGAGGAAATGGTGGCCTTCGAGCTGAAGCGGCTCATCGGCTTTTACAGCCAGCACCTGCCTGAAGGGCAGCTGGAGTCGCAGATGGACACCCTGCGGCGCAAGGCCGTCGATCAGGCGATTGGCTCCAAGCTCCTATTCCGCGAGGCGGAGCGCAGGAACATCGAGGTTCCCGCCGAGGACATCGAGCGGAGCGTCATGGGAATGGCGCGCCAACTGGGCGGCATGGACAAGCTGCGGGCGCAGCTGAAGCGCCAGGGGCTGACCGAGTCGGCCTTCCGCGAGCAGATACGGCGCGGCCGCCGCGTGGATCTCCTTGTGGCGGAGGTAACGGGCAGTGTCGCGGAACCGACCGAGGAGGAGTGCCGCGAATACTTCGAGGCGCACGAGGACGAATACCAGAAGGCGGAGCGCGTCCTGGCGCAGCACATCCTGATAACGCCCAAGGACTCCACGCCCGAGGCGAAGGCGGCCGCCCGCGCCAAGCTGGAGGAGATTCGGGACAGGGTGAAGAACGGCGCCGACTTCGGCGACGAGGCGACGGCGCACAGCGACTGCCCCAGCGGCAAGAACGGCGGGAGCCTTGGCTGGTTCTCCCGCGGCATGATGGTTCCGGCCTTTGAGAACGCCGCATTTGGGATGTCGGTTGGAGATGTCTCGGATATAGTCGAGACGCAGTTCGGCTACCACCTCATCTACAAGACCGACCACGAGGCGCCCTCTGCGGCTACGTTCGCCGACGCGGCGGACTCCATCCGCGACCTGCTCATCCACTCGCGGCGCGGCGAGGCCCTGACGCAGTTCGTCGATGGCCTCAAGAAGAACGCCAAGATCGAAGTTTGCAAGTAAGGGATTAGTAGTTAGTGGTTAGTCGCTAGTGGTTAGTCGCTGGTGGTTGGTGAAAAGGGAATGGAAAAGAAGAAGCGGGGGATGAAGGGCCGAAGCGGCCCGTGGACAAAGGAAGCCGCCTGGGAGTGGTATCGCGCCCAGCCGTGGATTCGCGGCTGCAACTACATGCCGGCCAGCTGCGCCAACCGCGTTGACCAGTGGCAGGAACTCGGCTGCGAGGAGCGCTTCGCGGAGATGGATAGGGAACTCCAGGTCGCGGAGGACATCGGCTTCAACACTCTGCGGCTCCTTGTCGAGCTGCAGGGGTTCGGCGTGTGGCTTGCCGACCGCGAGGGCTTCTTGGTGCGTTTCGAGCGGGCGCTGTCAGTGATGGCGCGTCACAAGATGCGCGCCATCGTCGTGCTTGGCAACGACTGCATGCGACCGAAAAGGGTGTGGCAGCTGCCGAAGCCGGGGCCGCAGAGCTTCGACATCGGCTACCACGGCGGCCGCAGGCAAAGCCAGCACGGCAGCTTCCCCGGCGAAATCGGCTTCTCGCAGGTTGACGACCCCGAACTAAAGCCGAAGTTCTTCGAGATGTGCGCCGAGCTGCTGGAGAAGTATCGCGACGACAGCCGCATCCTGTTTTGGAACCTCTGGAACGAGCCGGGCAATTCGGGGCGCGGCAAGGTGAGCGTGGCGCCCATGCGCGAGCTCTTCGAGCTGGCCTGGGGCATCAACCCCTCGCAGCCGCTCGCGGCCGATGTCTGGTCGAAAGACTACGGCTGCGACCCCGACGGCGAGAACCAGGCGCAGGTCCTGGCGGGGCAGCTCTCAGACATAGTCTCCTACCACTGCTACGGCGACTACGAGCGGCAGATTCGCGTCATCCGCGTCCTGCGCCGCCACTACGGCAGGCCGCTAGTCAATACCGAGTGGCTCGCCCGCATCCTGCACAACGACGTCTTCTCGGCCTATCCGCTCTTCTACATCGAGCGCGTCGGCTGCACCTGCTGGGGCTTCGTGGCCGGCAAATACCAGACCTACGAACCTTGGGAGGGGATGTGGCGCGGCATCGAGGAGGGAACGCCCGAAAGCCGCGACTGGGACATGACCAAGTGGTTCCACGACCTAATCCGCCCATCCCTGCGTCCCTACGACCCGAAGGAGATCGCCCTCATCAAGCGCTTCAACGCCCTTGCGGATGAGGATGGGGATTAAAGCCCGAACTGGGCGTAGAAGTCGCGCTCGGCGACGACGGGGATGCCGAGCGCGGCGGCTTTCTGGACTTTGTTCGCGCCGGGGGCGTCGCCTGTCACGACGTAGTTTGTCTTGGCCGTCACCGACGAGACGTATTTCGCCCCGTGGCGTTCGAAGAACTCCTTTATCTCCTCGCGCTTGAAGCGGTATGATGTGCCGGTGAATATGACCGAGAGCCCGTCCAGCTCTCCGCCCAGGCGCTCCGCGGCCGCGAAGGTGGTGTTGAAGCCGAAGGCCGGATCGAAGAGGCATGCGTATTCGTCGAGGTGGCAGTCGGGCGAAGGGGCGGGCGCCGCTTCCACGGACGCCTCCGAGAAGAGCGGGAGGTCGGTGCCAGAGGCGATGGACTGCGCCGAAGAATCGGCGCATCGGCCCACATTGCCGAAGAAGGCGGCGATGGCGTCGGCGGTTATCTCGCCGATGTTCTCGACGGCGAGGAGGTCGCCTTCAGTCGCCGCCTTCAGCGCGTCGAGCGAGCCGAAGTGCGCCGCCAGCTGGCGGCCGGTGAGCTTGCCCACGCCGTCGATTCCGAGGCCGCCGATGATGCGGTCGAGAGTGAGGGTGCCTATGCTGGCGCGGACGCCGTCGAAGATCGCGCCTACGGTCTTTTCACCGTAGCCTTCGCCGAGTGCCGCCAGTGTGGCGTCGCGCCGGGATACTTCGGCGAAGTCGTCCAGGCCAGGTTGCGCGAAATGGCGGTAGAGGGCATCTACGGATGAGATGCCCAGCTTGTCAACGAGGTCGTCGATCCGGCTGCGCCCCAGTGTGCGGATGTTGGCGCAGTCGCGCCCGCACCAGTATTCGAGGCGCTGGACGACTTGCTCGCGGCAGTGGTGGTTGGGGCAGATTACGAACTCGCCCTTGCGGGAGAGTTCGCCGCCGCACGAAGGGCAGCGCGAGGGGAAGGAAATCGGGGAAGGGGACACCTCCTCCTGCGCGTTGCGCTCGGAGTCGGGGCCTGTGACTTGCGGGATGACCTCTCCGGCGCGCTGCACGAAAACGTATGAGCCGATGGAGAGGCCGAGGTTGCGGATGTATGCCTCGTTGTTCAGCGTCGCGCGTGAGACGACCGCGCCGCCGATGGTAGTCGGCTCCAGTTCCGCCACGGGGGTGACGTGGCCGGTCATGCCCACTTGGAAGGTTACGCCTCGGATGAGGGTCGATTGCGCCTCCTGCGGGAACTTGCGCGCCTTGCACCAGTTGGGGAAGGTGGTGTTCAGCCCCAGAAACTCCTGATGGCGCCTCTCGTTCACCTTCACTACAACGCCGTCGCAGTCGTAGGGAAGGGCGTGGGAGGTGCGCACGGCGTTGAAGCGGTCGATCTCGGCGGAGAGTTCGTCGATGTCGGCGAAGGCGCGGTCGCACTCGTAGTGGGTGAATCCAAGTCGGGAGAGCAGGGCGAGGGTTGCCACCTGCGACGGCATGGCGCGGCGGGCGAAGTCGGCGTCGAGGGAGTATGCCGCGAAGACGTTGGCTATGAGGCCGCGCCGTGCGGTGACCTTGGGGTCGAGCTGCTTGAGGCTGCCGCTGGCGGCGTTGCGCTTGTTTGCGAAGGGGCGCTCCGCCTTCTCCCCGCGCTCGGCCTTGGCCGCCCGCTCGGCGTTGAGCCGGTCGAAGGCCGCCTGCGGCATGAGGATTTCCCCGCGCACCTCGAAGTAGTCGGGCAGGCCGCCGACGGCCCCGGAGTCCAGCGCCAGCGGCACGTTGCGGATTGTCCTCACGTTCTCGATGACCGATTCGCCTACGAGCTGGTCGCCGCGCGTGACGGCGTCGGTCAGGACGCCCTTCTCGTAAACGAGGGAGATGGATACGCCGTCGTATTTGGGCTCGTAGGTGAATGTCACCTTTTCGCCGGGGAAGGCGTCGTGCAGCTTTGCGGAAGTCTCGTCGATCCAGGCGCGCAGTTCGGCATCGGAATAGACGTTCTCGATGGACTGCATCGGGATGACGTGCGCGACTTTTTTGAAGGCGCCCTGGATGTCGGAGCCGACGCGGGCGGTGGGGGAGTTGGGGAGGACGGTGCCGGAGGCGCGCTCAAGGGCCTGGAGCTGCTTGAACTCCATGTCGAACTGGTAGTCCGACATGGGCGGGTCGTTCTCGACGTAGTATTTGAAACTGGCCCAGGCCAGCGCGTCTGTCAGGGAGCGCTGGTCGGTGATGTCGCGTCGGTCGAAGTCTTCTCGTGAATACATGGGGCGGTAATTTACTCTAAAATTATACCAAAGACTGGCGCAAGCCGGCGATGACGTATTGGGTTAGTGATTCGTGGGCGAGCCTTCCCATGAATGGGGAGCGGAAGTCGCGGCATTGAGGCGGCGGGCTTGCCGGAGCGGAGTTGTCAGCGCCAAAGGGCCTTGGCTACATTGGCCTTTGGGTTTTGGGCGAT
>JAEEGL011107870.1_pt1 | contig 19772 bp, 15 predicted proteins | sample 9134231 | NCBI WGS metagenome assembly JAEEGL01 (sample SAMN16246548, study PRJNA631951) | gut metagenome | biome: gut microbiome; feature: rumen; material: fiber-attached | host: Bos | place: Iran: Karaj | collected 2018-10 | reverse complement strand
AAAAAAACGTCCCGCTCACCGGTCACACCGACCCGGTCGCCTATGACGGAACCGAGCACAAGGTCACCGGCTACGACGTCGAGATCGAAAGCCCGCTCTATAAGGAATCGGACTTCACGTTCTCCGGCAGCGCGGAAGCGAAGCGCACCGACGCGGGCAAGACGATGATGGACCTCGCCGAAGATCAGTTCGCAAACACGAACCCGAACTTCAAGACCGTCACGTTCCTCCTCACCGACGGCTATCAGGAGATCCTGCCGATCGAAACGACCGTCACGATCACCGGCCATAAGGCGTCGTACGTATTCGACAACCGGACGTTCGCGGCGGAAGGCTACGACGTTGAGATCGAGAACCCGCTCTACAAGGAAAGCGACTTCGCCTTCAGCGGAACCGCAAAGGTCGAAGCGATCAACGCGGGCGTTTACGAAATGGGCCTTGCCGAAGATCAGTTCGAGAACACGAACCCGAACTTCAAGGCGGTCACGTTCCTCGTCACCGACGGCGAGCTTACGATCAGCAAGCGCCCCGTCATCCTGAAGAGCGAAAGCGCGACGAAGGTCTATGACGGCACCGCGCTCGAAAAGCCGGTCGTACAGATCCTCGGCATGGGCTTTGCAAAGGGCGACGAACCGGTCGTGCGCGCACTCGGCTCCGTGACGGACGTCGGAACGGCCGTCAACGCGATCGACGTTCTCTTCCCGACGGGCGCCGACAACTACGACATCACGCTCGACGAGGGCACGCTGGAGGTCACGCCGCGGATCGTTACGGTCAGGGCGGACAGCAAGGTCAAGAAGTTCGGATCGAAGGATCCGGAGCTTACGGCAACGGTCAGCGGCCTTCTGAACGGCGACACCGTGGACTACACGCTCGAGCGCGAGCCCGGCGAAAAGATCGGCGAATACCCGATCACGCCGAGCGGCGAAGAAACGCAGGGCAACTACATCGTCGTATACGTTCCGGGCACGCTCCGCATTACGAAGCCGGGCGAGTTTGAGATCGTCTGGTTCTCCGATGCGAAGATCGCGAAAGAAGGCGCGCGCACCGACGCGCTCGCGGCGATGGTCGACTGGATCCTCGGCTGCGCATCGGACGCGAACGTCATTGCGGCGTTCACCACCGGCAGCACAGCCGGCACGTTCAACGACGCGGATATCGAAGCAAAGGCCGTTGAGCTTCTCGGCAAGCTCAGAAGCAAGTACTTCGGTATCGCCGGTACGATCGACGTGGACGGCGACGCGATGGATTACGGTCCGTTCGCGGCGCGCGGTCTGCTGCATTCGCAGGCGGTCTTCGGCGACGGAGAGATCTGGGTCCGCCGCTTTGCGGAGCACGAGATCCTCACGATCGGCATCGGCTTCCATAAGCTTGCCGAGACCGACGAGGAGCGCGAAGAACAGCAGAAGCGGATCGACTTCGTGAACGCGCAGATCGCAGCGGTCGATCCCGCGAAGTGCAGCACGATCCTGTTCGTGAACGACTACGTGGACGAAGCGGGCAGCCTGACCGAATTCGGCAAGCTGATCGAGGAAGAGATCGTAAAGAAGAACGCGGGCGTTCGCCTGATCCTTTCGAGCTGCACGTCCGGCACGGTCCGTACCGAAATGCAGTATGACGGGCGCACGGTCAACGTCCTGGCGTTCAACTACGCCGCGGACGAGGAGAACGGCCTCGGCTTCATGCGGATCCTCCGCTTCGATCCGGATACGCGCGACATCGCCGTCACCACCTACTCCCCCGTCTACGACAGAGAGTTCTACGACGAGGCGAAGAAGGACAACGACATGTTCACGCTTACGAACGCATTTTAAGAAATCGCAAACCGAAACGGTGCGGTCCCGAACGGGGCCGCACCGTTTTTTCGTAAAAATGATTTAACGGCGATATGACATCCATGGAAAACTGGAAGAATCATTCTGTGCCTCTCCCTTATTATGCTTGCGGCATGCCAGCCCACGCCGGAGGAAGACTTTGTCGTGAACAAGGGCGACAACGTCGCGGAGCATCAGATCCGGAGCGAACAGAGCGGCGGCGAACAACGCTTTCCGGACCGCTGGGACGAGGACGAAACGCTTGCATGCGGAAAGATCACGGTCTCGATCCATGCCGACGTGATACAGCGCGCCGACGGCGTCTACCCTGTCTGCCGCACCCGCAGGATGGTTTTCTCGCAGGAAGGTACGGCAGGGCTGCTCTCCGCTCTGCTCGGCACGCCGGTAAGCCGCGTTCATCTCGAGACCACGAAGGACGACTGGAAGCGTGAATTTCAGGCATGGATCGACGATTACAACGAATCCATGGACGAGATGCGTAAAAACGGCGAGCTGACCGCCGAGATCGAATCCCTTTCCGAAGCGCAGTACAAGGCGGAGGCGGCGTGGTATGCGGAGCAGATCCGGAACGCGCCGGATGCACATGATCCGGAGCCGGTCTCCGATTTCGGCTCCGTGCCGGTCAACGACCTCGGCGCGCGCTATACGATGTCGGACGGCAGTACGGCGATCGTCAGCATCGCATGCGAAGGCGAGGATGCGCGGTATTTCGATGTGAGCCGCGCAGATCTCAACGGATATACGGTCACGGAATCCTCAGCTTCCGCGACGATCCGGACACGCCGCCGCAGGCGCTTCTGATCAACGCCGTCGACGGCTCGATCATACAAGCGGGATATTGAAAAAACGGGAGGCGGATCGCTCCGTCTCCCGATCGATGCGCGTTCAGCGCTTTTTCTGCAGCTTGGTCTTGTTGCCCTCGGCGTCGACGACGTAGGTGTTTTCCAGATGCGACTCAAGGGATTTCCGGAAGTCCGCGATATAGGCCTTCCGAAGCGCGTCGCGCTCCTCCGTCTCCTCGGGCGTCAGCCCCTCCGTCTTCGCCTTTTTCGCAAGCACGTTGATGCGGTCGATGTGTTCCTGTTTCATGCGCGTTTCCTCCGTGACCGTATTGTAGCGTACGCGGTAAAATTTGTAAAGAGTTCGACAATATTTTACATCTGCGCGATTGACTTTTGCACCGATCCCCGCTAAACTGATTGCCATGAAGAAACTGTTATTGATTCCGATCCTGCTCGTTTTCCTGTGCGCGTGCGCGGGAGCGCAGAGCGAGCCCTCCGTGCCGGCCGAAACGCCAGAAGCGACCGTTGAGGCTGCAACGCCGGTGAGCGGCGACGACGATCCGATCGTCGTTGCGCCGACGCCCGTGCCCGCAACGCCGCCGCCCGTGCCGACGCCCACGCCCGTGCCGACGCCCACGCCGGAGCCCACGCCGGAACCCACGCCGACGCCCGTGCCGGTCAGCGAGACCGCGCTCTCCGAAAAGCAGCGGAATCTTTTGCTCGACGAGACGATCGAAACCGTTTACACGCACGGTCTCAGGCAGTACCTGCTTCGCCGCGCGGATGCGAAAGCCGAGCGGTTCATGCCGTTCAAGCCGATGGACGGGATCTATCATTACGAATGGATCCTGCTCGGCAAGACCGACGACGGCGCGTACTGTCACGTTCGCGCCATCGGCGCCGATGCGGAAGGATACCTTGAAAGCCGCTCCGTAAAGGAAACGCAGCTCACCGCGCCGGAAAGCCCCTACGCGATCCTCGTGCGGCCGCACGGCATTCTGTATTCCATGCGCGACATCGATTCCGCGATCGCCGCGCACGCCAACTACGAGCCGGTCCGCGTGCTCGGCGTCGACGAGCGGTTCGCCGCCGTTCTGACGCCCGAGGGAGAAACCGGCTACGTACAGCTCGGTCAGATCCAGTTCGTTTCCCGCGAGACGTTCGACACGTATCTGCGGCAATCCTGCGAAACGCCGGAAAACACGTTCTCGCGCGAGGCGCTCGTTTCCGACGCGGAGACGTTCGTCGGCGTCAAATACACCGACGCGGCTTCCCTGCTGTTCGATCTGCTGCGTTCGGAAGGTCTGCATTTCAACGAGGCGTATTACCGCTTCTATCAGAAGCCTCTCGACAACGAAACGCTGTACCCGAAAAAGCTGTATATCGCGCCGGTGTACAATTCGCTGGCGTTCAAGCTGTTCAACAGCGCAGGCGACCTCGTGACGCTCGAGGGCAGCGAGACCGAATGGGCGTATATCGATTCGTACGACGCGCTTGAGCCCGGCGATCTCGTGTTCTTCTCGGACACGGCCGGAAAAGGCAACGCGATCGTTCCGGACGTCGAGGTCGTCATTCACGGACGGTTCTCCGGCGACGTGACGGGCTGCGGTCTGTATCTCGGCGACGGACGCATGCTGACCGTCGAAAACGGCGCGGGCGCGATCGTTGAGATCGACGAGACCGCGGCGAACGCTTTCGAATGCGGACGGCGCATCTTCCCCTCCGTCACCGACGAGAAGGCGCATCTGATCGAGGTCGTCATCTCCATGGTCTACGACCGTCTCGGCACGCCGTACAGCAACGGCAAGCGGATCGGCGACGCGTCCTACGACTGCTCCGGCATTCTCAACTGGGCATTCCGCAGCCTCGGATACCGCCGCGGCTTCCGCAACGAGCTTTCGCTCGATATGACGGCGTCCGAATTCGGCGGGATCGAAACGCTGGTCAGCGAAACGCGCCGCATCACGTTCGTCGATCCGGGCATCCCGCGCAGGGACCGCGAAGCGCTCAAGACGCATCAGCGCGGCGACATCATCGTGCTGCTGAACGAGAAGCGCAACAAGGTCGGACACGTGATGCTCTACCTCGGCGACAACACCGTGATCCATTCCACGACGGTCGACGCCAAATACCGCGGCACGCTCGTGGCGAAGTTCCGTACGCATCTGCAGTATCTGTACGCCGGAACGCGGCGTATTGAATCGATCACGCCGATCAGCTGAACCCGAAAAAAAAACAAAGACCTGTCCCTTTGGACAGGTCTTTTTTGTATTTGCTTTACGATTCCGGATACGCGCCGCGCGAACCGTCTTCGTACAGGAAGACCGCGCGGACGCCGTACCGGTCCAGAAGCGGTTTCGACGCCTCCTCGCCGAGCACGAAGCACGCCGTCGAAAGCGCGTCGCACAGGTCGGAGCGCACGCCGACGACGGTGACCGAGGCAAGACCGTTTGAAACCGGCATACCGGTCTTCGGATCGAGGATGTGATGGTAGCGGACGCCGTCGAGCGTGAAGCCGCGCTCGTACGTTCCGCTGGTCACGACCGCGCCGTCGGCGATCGAAAGGACCTCCTCGCTCTCGTCCGGCGCGCCCTTCGGATCGCGGATCCCGACCGTCCACGGATCGCCGTTCGGTTTCGTGCCGATCGTGACGACGTTGCCGCCCATATTGATGCATGCGGAGGCGACGCCCTTCGCCTGAAAATACGCCGCGACGCGGTCGGCGATATAGCCCTTCGCGACGCCGCCGAGATCGATCTCCGCCCCGTTCAGAAGCGTGACCGTGTTCCCGTCGATCACGATATTGCGGTAATCGACGCGTTCGCACGCCGCCCGAAGCGCATCCGGATCCGGCAGGACCGGATCGTCCGCACGAAAGTCCCAGAGTGCGGACGCCGGGGCGATCGTCACGTCGAACGCGCCGTCCGACAGGCTTCCGATCTCGACCGCAAACGAAAGGAGCGCCGCCGTTTCCGGATCGACCGGGACCGGTTCTCCGTTCGCATGGTTCAGCCGCCATACGTCGCTGCCCTCGATCGTTTTGCTCAGGACCTTTTCGTAGTCCGAACAGATCGAAAGCGCGGCGTCGACCGTTTCCTGCGGCGCGTACGCCGTGATCGTCACGACCGTATCGCAGGCATAGCCCGTCGCGGAATGCGGCGTTTCCGTCCCGCAGCCGAACAGCGGCAGGAGCAGCAGCGCAAGCGCGAACAGAACGATCCGTTTCATGCGCCGTTCCTCCTTTCATACCGTTCGAGTCCGTAAAACACGCCGCGCGCGGCGACGCCCAGCAGCAGTCCCGTCGCGGTTCCGGAGATCAGCAGCCACGGCGCATAGGCCAGCACGGGCCGCACGGAGATCAGGATAAAGCCGACGAGGCACTGCCCCACCATGTGCAGGATCCCGCCGATCATGCTGACCGGGATCACGGATACGCCCGGGATGCGTTTGAGAAGCAGCATCCCCGCGACCGACAGCACGCCGCCCGCGAGCGCGTATGCCGCGCCGATCAGGTTGCCGAACAGCAGCGACGAGAGCCCGACCTTCAGCAGCATCAGGAGAACCGTCTCGCCCGGATGCATATAAAAGACCGCGAACAGAATCGCGAGGTTGGAAAGCCCGAGCTTGATGCCGGGAACGCCCTGCACGAGCGGGATCAGCGAGTCGAGATATCCGAGAATCAGCGCCGCGGCGGTCAGCAGCGCCATGCGGGTCAGCGTTCCGATCTTCATGCGCCGTCCCCCACGTACTCGATATACACGCGGTGCGGCGCGCAGATGATCCACGCCCCGAGCGGCCGCGTGACCGCGGTTTCCGCGTTCAAAACGCCCTGCTGCACGCAGTCCTCATGCCGGCAGTTCGCGCGTTCCATGCGCGCGGAGCCGTTCTCGATGCGGATCACGTTTTCGTCGCCCTCGCCCGTCGCCTCGTCGACGAGCTTCCCGTCACGGATCACGACCGTGCGCGTTTCGTCCGCCGGAACCGTCAGCGTTTCGCCGTTTCCGTACCGGATCACGAAGCTGCCGCCCGCGCCGGGCTTCGGACGCAGCAGAAACCACAGGACGATCGTCGCCGCGGCAAACAGCAGCGCGCCCAGGGCAAGCAGCAGATTGATCCGGATTCGGTTTTTCTTCGGTTCGTGTTCCATAAACCTCTATCGGGGAAAAATCGCGTCGAGCGTTTCGGAAAAGCGTTCCTCCCATTCGGATCCGAACGGATCGGTCAGCCCCGTCCGAAGGAGCGTTTTTCGAAACGTGCTTCCCGCCCTTCGGTCGACGATCGACAGATATGCGTCGGCCGCGGCGGAGGCATCGGTCCGTCCGGCGCGGTACAGTTCCATCGCGGCGCTCATGGCGGCCGCATAGCCGATCTCGTACAGCGGCGAGCGGAACGTCTGCGGGATCTGCGTCCAGCTCCGCGCCTCCGCGCCGAGCCCGACAAGGCCGTATTCGCCGATCAGACGCCCGTATTCCGCGTTCAGCGCTTCGACGGTCGGATCCTCCGCCGCGTAGGCAAACCGCTGAAATTCGTCTTCCAGGCAGCCGCAGACGAGCGTGTACAGCGACAGATACAGTTCCGCGGTCCGCGCCGCGTCTTCCCATTCCCCGTATATCGTATCATATCGCAAAACGGTCAGCAGTTCAAGCCCCTGCGAATCGATTTCGGCAAGGTCCGGCGACGCCTCGCCGCGCAGCGTTTCGCCGTTGCGATAGAACGCGGCGAAGTGCCCGAACTCGTGGATCAGCGTCGGCGGCATCTCGAATCCGTTCGACCATGCCGTAAACAGAAACGGCGCGCCGTAATCCGGAAAATACGTCGTAAAGCTCCCGCCCATGCGCGTTTCGTTCGTGCCGGCGTCGTACATGCCGTGCGAAAGCATGTAATCCCACGGTTCGGAGAACGCCGGAACGATCGAGGCGACGGCTTCCCCGACGCGCGCAAACGTCGGCTCCCGCTCGAAAACGGCTCCGTACAGCCGCGCGACCGCCGCGTAAAAATCGTTCCTGCACCGGAGAAAGACCGGAACGGCGACGCGTTTGACGCGTTCGCAGAACGCCGCGGCCTCCTCCGGCGCGTAATCGCGTTCCCGGCACGCGGAGACGTAATCGACGTACGAATCGAAGCCGAGCGCCCGCGCCGTGCGCGTCCGCACGTCGATCAGTTCAAGAAAGATCGCGCCGGCCTCCGCGTTGAAGGCGGACAGATACGCCTCGTACAGCGCGTTGAAATCCTCTTCGGAAAGCGTCGGGTCGTTCAGGATCGCGTCCCCCGTCCATTCGCGGTCCTTGTACGGGACCCGGAGCCGCGATTCCAGCGTATCGTACGCGCCGACGAGCGCGCGCTCCCGTTCGGCGAGCGACGAGACGGACAGATCGGAAAGCGCGTCCGCGCGGACGAGCCGTTCCGCCGTTTCCGCGTCGAACCGGTCCGAAAGCGCCGGATCCTTTGTCAGAAGAAGCGCCGCGTCGTTCAGTACGCAGCCGAGTTCGTACAGCTGCCCCTCCAGCGTTTCGTACGCCGTGCGGCGTGCTTCGTCGGTCACGTCGAGGCTGTACCGCACGTAGGCGACGGCCGCCGCGGTCTCAAGCGATCGCGCGGCGCTCTGCGCGGTTTCGAGCTTAGCCAGCGCCGCCTCGCCGGAAAGCTCGCCGTTTTCGATCCGGAGCAGCAGTTCCTTTGCGCGAAGCACGGTCAGCGCCGCGTCCCCGGGCGGCTCCGGAAGCTCGGAAAACGACAGAGCGGTGTGTTCGGGCGCCTCCGGTTCGGGCGAATGCGGCGCGCCGCATCCGCAGCATGCAAGCAGCGCGGCAAGCAGAATGGTCACGATCCGTTTCACGGTCTCTCCTTTCCGGACGGCCGGGCGTGCCCCGGCGCATCCCCGACAGTTTACGCGGATCCGCGCGATTTTTGACCCGGAACGCAAGAATCTGTTGTCATAGCGTGAAAAATATGGTATAAAGTAACGTAGCGAGGTATTGCATATGAAAATCGTAGTTTTGGCAGGCGGTCTCTCTCCCGAGCGCGACGTTTCGTTTTCGAGCGGCACGATGGCCTGCAACGCGCTTCTTTCCCTCGGGCACAAGGCGATCCTGGTGGATCTGTTCTTCGGTCTGCCCGACTGGGACGGCAAAACGGATCTCTTTGAAGGCGCAAAGCCGCTTCCCCCGTTCCGCGTGAGCGAAACGGAGCCGGATCTCGACGCGCTGCGGCTTTCCCGCAAAACGGGATTCAATGAATACATCGGCCTCAACGTGCCGGAGCTGTGCGCGCAGGCGGATATCGTCTATATGGCGCTGCACGGCGACTGCGGCGAAAACGGAAAGCTGCAGGCGTTCTTTGATTCGCGCGGGATCCGCTACACGGGCTCCGGCGCGGCCGGCTGCCGCAACGCAATGGACAAATGGATCAGCAAGCAGATGTTCGAGTCCGCCGGGATCCTGACGCCGCGCGGCGTTCTGCTGCGCGCGGGCGAGCCGTTCGACCCCGATTCGCTTCCGCTCCCCTGCGTCGTGAAGCCCTGCAACGGCGGTTCGTCGATCGGCGTGTCCGTCGTGACCGAGCGCAGGGATCTGTACGACGCGCTGAAGCTCGCGTTCTCCATGGAAAACACGATCCTCGTCGAGGAATACGTCAAGGGACGCGAGCTGTCCTGCGGGATCCTCGGAGAAGCGGCGCTTCCGCCGATCGAGATCATTCCGCTCCACGGCTTTTACGATTACAAAAACAAGTATCAGGCAGGCGCCGCGCGCGAGGTCACGCCCGCCGAGATCCCCGATGAAGCGACGGAAAAGCTGCAGCGCATCGCGCTTTCGGTCTTCCGGCTGCTCGGGCTCTCGGTGTACGGACGCATCGATTTCCTGCTGACGGAAACCGGCGACGCGTACTGTCTCGAAGCGAACACGCTGCCCGGCATGACGCCGACCTCCCTGCTCCCGCAGGAGGCGGCAGTCGTCGGATATTCCTACGAACAGCTCTGCGACACGATCATCCGTCTGTCGCTCGAAAAAAACCATGGCTGATTTTACGATCCGGGAACTGCTTGACGCCACGGGCGGCACGCTGTACGCGCCGTCCGGCTTCGGCGACCCCGTCGTGCACGGGCTCACCATCGACACGCGCACGCTTACGCCCGGCATGGGCTACGTGGCGATCCGCGGCGGCACGTTCGACGGACACCGGTTCATTCCGGACGCGATGGAAAAGGGCGCGGTTTTGAGCATTTCGGACACCGAAGTGCCCGCGCCGCACATCCGCGTGAACGACACCGTGCTTGCGTATCAGAACGCCGCAAAGCTGCACCGCGAGCGGTTCGACATTCCCGTCGTGTGCATCACCGGCAGCGTCGGCAAGACCACGACGAAGCAGATGGTCAAGGCGGTGCTCGAAACGACGTTCCGCACGCACGCGACCGTCGGGAATCTGAACAACCAGACCGGTGTGCCGACCACGGTGCTCGCGATCGACGAAACGCATCAGGTCTCCGTCATGGAGCTCGGCACGAACCATTTCGGTGAGATCGACGCGATCGCGCGCGTCGCCCAGCCCACGATCTGCCTGTTCACGAACATCGGCGAAGCGCACATCGAGTTTTTCGGCTCGCGCGAGGGGATCTTCCGCGGCAAGACCGAAATGCTCCGGCACATGCGCCCCGGCGGGACGATCGTCGCGAACGGCGACGACGAGTATCTGCGCACGATCCCGAACGCGCTGACGTACGGCTTCTCCGAGGGCGTAACGGCGCGCGCCGTCGACCTTTGCGAGCACGGGCTGGACGGTCTCTCGTTTACCGCCGAGCTGTTCGGAAAGCGCCTTCCGGTCCGGCTTTCCGTCGCGGGAAAGCATATGGTGCTGAACGCGCTCGCCGCGCTGCTCGTCGCGCTTACGCTCGGCGTACCCGATGAAAACGCGCTGTTCGCGCTCGAGGCGTTCCGTCCCGACGAGGGCCGCGCAGGCGTCGTGCGGACCGCGCGGTTCACGCTCATCGACGGCTCCTACAACTGCAATCCGACCTCGATGGAGGCGGCGCTCGACGTGCTCAAAACGGCGGGCGGACGGAAGGTCTGCATCTTCGGCGACATGCTGGAGCTCGGACCGGACGCGCCCGTCTTCCACGCGCGCATCGGCGCGTACGCGAAGCGCTGCGGGATCGATCGCATGATCACCGTCGGATCGCTCGCAAAAAACGCCGCGTTCGATCCGCAGGACGCGTATGAAACCGCCGACGCGTTGATCGAACGACTTCCATCCCTTTTGGAAGACGGCGACACGGTGCTCGTCAAAGCGTCGTACGGCATGCATCTCAAGGCGGTTGCCGACGCGATCAAGGCGCTTTAGCGAACATATAAAGCCCCGTGCGAAGCGGGGCTTTTCCTTTTTTCGCTTGCAATTGATTTCTTGATAATATATACTGGATGTGTATGATTATGCGAATGCTATTTCGTGCAAAAAGGAGGTTTTCGATTTGAAACGCACCCTTTCCGTTCTTCTTTCCGTTCTGATGCTTCTCGTGCTGATGCCCGCGGTCAGCCAAACAAAGGCCGCCTCCGAGCCGACTCTCATCACCGGTTTCACGCTTTCCGCATCCGGAGATCTGCCGCAGCCGAAGACGGGCGACACACTCTATAATCCTCTCGACTATATCAGCATCGCCGCCACCGAGCCCGCGGGAAATGAAGCGGGGCTCAAACTCTATGCGTGGTGGAGCGATGAGGATAACGGTCGGATATACTCCCAGTCAGAATTTGCAAGCCATGTATTTACCCCGGGTGACTGGGAACTGTTATTGTCTGTCTCGCGCACAGGCGACTATTATTCGATCGATTACGACAACGAGCGCTTCATCAGCGGCGATCTGTCCGCGATCACGCTCGGCGGTGCGGAATTCCGCATCTACGGGCGAGCCTATTACCAGTTGGACTATTACGCGGAATTCGAGATCGATTCCACGGGCGTCGGACCGATCTTTGTCCCCGATACGTTCCACGACGCGGTCAACAACGGGGATACCTACGAGCGTTCGCTGCGGGCTGTCGGCGAAGCGCCGATCACCTATTCCCTGTATGAAGGCACGATCCCTCCCGGTCTGACGCTTTCCGCGGACGGCATTCTTTCCGGTACGTTTACCACGCCGGGCAATTATCATTTCGTGATCCAAGCCGTCAATGCCATCGGGTTCAACCGTCTTCCCTGCGATATCACCGTTAAAGACGTCACCCGCATCAAGGCGTTCACGCTTGCGGTGGACGGCGGCATCATTCCCGTCCCGACCGTCGGACACTTTTTATGGTTCCCGGACGATTATCTGACCGTGACCAGCACGATCCCCGCGGGCAACGCGGCCGGATTGAAAGTCTATACCGAATGGTACAACACCACTACCGGACAAACCTACAATCGAAACAGCGGAGTCGGAAAGAAATTCACGGAAGACGAGTGGGTCCTGTACATTAACGTCGAGCCTGCGAATTCAGACTACGTGATCGACTATGACGGCTATTTCGGCGACGGGCAGTCGCTGCACAATATCACGCTCGGCGGACAGCCGTTCACGGCATGGACCAACTACTACGATATCATGTATACGACGTATTTCTATCTCGGAAATCCGCCGGAGACCATCGATCTTCAATATGATTCGGTCCATACGCTTCCGGAGATCACCGATCAAATGACCGGCAGGCAGGCGCATCAGCTCTTTATGAATTCAATCCGTTCCCGCCACGGCTCGTCCTATTACGATCCGGATCACGGCGGATACGACGTCGACGGCTGGTTTGTCGACACCTCCTCCGAATGGACGGGGCTCACGGACGATCCCGGCGATCCCTCCCCTCTGAAAGACAGCGAAAATCTGCTGATCCCGCAGGAGCCGTACTGGCTTTCCTTTGACGTTGCGCTTGCACCGGGCTGCAAGTGGAATACCGATCAGGCATTCACCGTCAACGGCAGCGCCGACGTAACCGTCTCCGATTACACGGACGATCAGGGCAACGATCATTACATCGTAACGTATATGATCCTCAGCAAAGAGGACCTCTCCGAAGCGGAGGTCTACGGCATCGAGCCGAAAAACTACAACGGTTCCGCGCAGACGCAGCCCAAGATGAAGATCGTGTGCGACGGCGAAACGCTGATCGAAGGCCAGCATTACGTCGTGAGCTATGAGAACAACGTGAATCCGGGCTATGCTACTGTCACAATCACCGGCGTCGGCAATTACACCGGCAAGATTTACCGCAGCTTCCGGATCTTCGACAGTGACCATCCGCACGAGGTCATCGACACGCTCGAAGCGACTTCGGACATCGGCGAACTCCTTGCCTACGGGAATGCGATCGTGCATCCCGTGTTTACCGTGACCGCAGGCGAGCCGGCGTATTTCAATACCGGCATGGGCGGTTGGGATACGCTGATCGACGGCGAGTGGACAAGAGTCCGCAGCGGCAGGTTCACCGCGGGCGAATGGCGGTACGGATGTCAGATCCGAATCGACGACGGCGGCGACACGTACGCGTTTTCCAACAGGCCGACGTGCACGGTCGACGGCGCGGAATGGGACGTTTCCGACGGAGCACAGGTTTATGATACGTATAGCTATACGTGGATCACGAGTCCCGTCTTCACGGTCTCGGGCAGCGGCGAACTGATCTTCAATAAGTTCGACGAGTACGATATCGGCAACAGCTACGTGAACGAGCCGATCCCCTCCTTCTCCGTTGCAGGCGGCGTCGACGGAGGGACTGCGCCCTATACGTTCAGCAAGACCTCCGGTCCCGACTGGATCACGGTCGCTTCGGACGGCACGATCTCCGGCACGCCGTATCAGTCCGGAGAGAACGAGGCTCTTGTCGTGCGCGTGACCGACGACACGGGCAGCTATGCGGAGATCGAACTCTACGTATCCAAGACGGCCAGAAAACAGGAGGATAAGATCCGGATCACGAAGGTCGTCGCGACGAGCAACATGGCGGAAATGGCGGTCGCAGGCAACACGCTCGAGGAACCGGCGTTCACGGTCACGGAGGGCGCGCCTGCCTATTTCCATCCCTGGATGGGCAACTGGGAACGGAAGGTCGGCGACGAATGGCAATACCTCGGCTACACTGCTACGTTCACACCGGGCGTATGGAGATTCCGCTGCCAGCTCCGCATTGACGACGGCGGCGAAGATTACGTGCTCGCGGACGGTTCGACGGTCATCGTCGACGGCAAGGAATGGACGGTGGACTATTCCGTTGCCACGGGATTTGCTTACTGCTACACTTACGTCACAAGTCCGGAGATCGTGATCGCGGACGATTCGTTCTCCGTGGCGATCGACCCGAACGACGTGCAGTTCAAAGGCACGACCCCGTACGTCGTGTTCGACGGCTCGCCCGCTGCGCCCGGCGTTATCGTCCGGGACAAGGACAGCAACCTGATCCCGGCCTCGGATTACACGGTCTCGTACCTCGAAAACGAGCAGCCCGGAACCGGCTACGCCGTGGTCACCATGAAAGCGACGGGCGGTGAGAACCGCGTGTTCTTCAAGATCTATATGCCGCCCACGACGACCACGACGGTGGCGAACGTGACCGACGGCGTCAAGATCAGCTGGAAAGCGGTCCCCGGGGCCGCGGGCTACGTCATCTACCGCCGCGCATGGAACCTCTCCTCCTCCGGCTGGACGTCGTTCGAGCGCTGGAACAATACGACGGCGACGACCTGGACCGATACGAAAGTCTATGCAGGAACGCGCTATCAGTACGGTATCAAGGCGTATTTCGCGCAGCGGACCGATCCGGTTTCCGGCGCAACGATCGGCGGCGCGATGGACAACTACAACCTCGGTATGGTCGGCCCGCTCAAGACGACCGTGCGCATCACCACGCGCAAGCTCATTTCCGTGACGCCCGGCACGAAGCAGCTGACCGTCAAGTGGGAAGCGAGCTCGAAGTTCACCGGCTATCAGGTGCAGTACGCGACGAACGCCTCGTTCAGCGCGGGTCTGAAGACGATCACGATCTCCAATCCGAAGACGACGCAGCGCGTCATCAAGGACCTGAAGGCAAAGACGACTTACTACGTGCGCGTACGCTCGTATCACGTGTTCCAGAGCACGACCTATTACGGCGGCTGGTCGAACGTGATCTACGCGAAGACGAAATAACGGAACGCAAAAAGCCCCGCGTTTGCGGGGCTTTTTTGATTGGTGCTTATGCGTTTCTGAGGCGTTCGACGGCGGAAAGCAGCGCGTCCGCGCGGTCGGTCTTTTCCCACGGGAAGTCGGGATTGCCGAAGTGTCCGTTCTTCGCGGTCTGCTGATAGATCGGACGGCGCAGGTCCAGCGATTCGATGATCGCCTTCGGCCGGAAATCGAACACCGCTTTGACCGCCTGCTCAAGCAGCTCGTCCGGAACGACGCCGGTGCCGAAGGTATCGACGCGGACGGAGACCGGCTTCGCGACGCCGATCGCATACGCGACCTGCAGTTCGCAGCGGCGCGCGAGCTTTGCCGCAACGACGTTCTTCGCGGCGTAGCGCGCCATGTAGCACGCGCTGCGGTCGACCTTCGTCGGGTCCTTGCCGGAGAACGCGCCGCCGCCGTGACGGGCATAGCCGCCGTAGGTGTCGACGATGATCTTGCGGCCGGTGAGACCCGAGTCACCCTGCGGTCCGCCGATGACGAAGCGGCCGGTCGGGTTCACGAGCACGCGCGTCTTTTCGTCGAACATCGCCGCTGGCAGCGCGGGACGGATGACGAATTCGAGCATATCGCGCTCGAGCTGTTCGTGCGAGACGTGCTCGTCGTGCTGCGTGGACAGAACGACGGTGTCGATGTGTACCGGCCTGTCGCCGTCATACTCGACGGTCACCTGCGCTTTGCCGTCGGGGCGCAGATACGGAAGCGTACCGTTCTGACGGACCTTCGTAAGCTTGCGCGTGAGCGCGTGCGCAAGGTCGATCGGCAGCGGCATCAGGATCGGCGTTTCGTCGCAGGCGTAGCCGAACATCATGCCCTGATCGCCCGCGCCGGTGTCCATGGGATCCGCGTCGAGCCCCTGCCTGCTTTCGAGCGAACGGTCGACGCCGAGCGCAATGTCGTCCGACTGCGCGTCGAGCGCCACGATCACGCCGCAGGTGCTGCCGTCAAAGCCGAACTTCGCGCGGTTGTAGCCGATGTCGCAGACAGTCTTTCTGACGATGCTCTGGATGTCCACGTAGCATTCCGTGGTGATCTCGCCCATGACGAGCACGAGGCCGGTCGTGCAGGCGGTCTCGCACGCAACGCGCGCGTTGGGGTCCTGTTCGATGATCGCGTCGAGCACGGCGTCGCTGATCTGGTCGCAGATCTTGTCGGGATGCCCGATCGTGACCGATTCACTGGTGAAATACGATTTTCTCATAACTCCTCTTTCCGCCTTACCGACAAACAAAAAAGCTCACCGAGATGAGCTTTTATGCATCTCATCTTTCAGCTTACGCTGCGGGAATTGGCACCTTGCGTCTGCAGGTTGCCGGACTTCACAGGGCCCGTCCCTCCGTCACTCTTGATAAGGCTATTCTTTTTTCGGGGGTATTGTATCATCGCGTCTCTCAAAAAGCAAGCGTTTTCTTTCGGGATCCGCGATATTTTTCCTCTGCGGCAACAAAAAAACGGAGACGCCGAATAAACGTCTCCGAAACGAAGGGCCCGAATCAGTTCATGCGCTTGCCGAGCAGGAAGTTCAGAATCGCCGCCGCGGCGAACAGTACGATGCCGATGATGAACACCGCCAACGCAAAGCCGTCCGATAAGCACAGCGCAAGAATGCCGAACAGCAGGAAATAGACCGCTCCGAACAGCTCGATCCAGCCGACGCGCTGCGCATACGCGCTGTCAACCTTGCCGGCGTGACGCTCCATGACGTAGTTGGTGATCAGTGCGTATTTGCCGCGCATGGCGATCATGTAACCGAAAAAGCCGAGAACCAGCGCGATCAGGATCATAATAATACCAAGAGCAATATGCATACCGTTTCCTCCCGTTCCGAAAAAAGGACACGTTCCGCGCATCCTATTATTTTTCTTCATTATAACCCGAATTTGCAAAAAAAAATCGAACGGATTGTTACGAAATTACGAATTTTAGCGCCGCACCCGGGCAAAAGTCGTTTTTCCGTCGAAAAGCGCATCGGATTTCGTGCGATTCTCTTTTTTTCTGTTGCATCGAAGAAAAACGCATGATATAATATTTTCATAGCGGGCGGGGTATCGGTCCGCGAGTATTTGACGATAAGGAGAAATGATATGTTCTGTCAAAAATGCGGATCCCAGATCCCGGACGATTCCACGTTCTGCAGAAACTGCGGCGCGCCCGTTGCGGGCAAGGCGCCGGTCCAGAAGACCGCGCAGCCCACGCCCCAGATCTTTACGAACCTTCTGAACGCGATCAAGGCGTTCTTCTCGCCGAAGCCCGAAGCCGGTCTTTCCATCGTCGGCGAAAGCAAGACGCATGAATGGTCGATCCTGCTCGGTGCAAACGTCCTGTTCTTTGCGCTTTCGTTCGCGCTGAATCCCGGCCAGTTCGTTCTGAGCGTTTTCGGTCTCATTCTCGGGCCGATCGCCAGCGCAGCCGGTGCAAGCGTATCGCAGTATGCCTCCGTTATGGGCGCTTCCGGAATGGGTCAGATGTTCAACTTCGGATTCTTCCTGCTGTTCGGTCTGCTGGTTTCGATCCTTGCAAATGCGATCGTTTTCGGCGCATATCTGCTTCTTGAAAAGATCTTCCACCGCGGCAATCAGCCTGTCATCGGCGCGCTGAACACCGTTGCGTATTCCACGATCCCGGTCACGATCGTCTGCGTGCTCAACATGCTGCTCGGTCTCCTCTGGGGCGTCCTCATCATCCCGTTCCTCGCGGCGGCGCTGCTGATGCAGGTCTTCCTGCTCTACTTCGCAGTCCGGAAGAATTCCGAAAAGGGCGAAGTCAAGTTCCTGGTCTTCATCCTTACGTTCCTGGTTGTCGCGTTCCTCGTCGTGCTGGTCGCTTACCTGTTCATGCAGGCCGGCGTCGGCGCGAGCATCAAGTCGGCTTTGAGAGCCTACGGCTGGTAATCCATCCGCACAAAAGCCCCGCGTTTGCGGGGCTTTTTTCTTTTGCCTGCGGCTTGAGCTTCAGTATCCTTTGCTGGCGTCGATGATGCTGCCGTCGATCGCGTTGACGACAAGCAGCGGGTTGCCCGCCGTCCGACGTCGTGAGCCGGCCGGTAATGACCCACGCGGGGACCAGAAGCCCCGTTTCCATGCTGTTCTGTTCGCGGATGCGGAACAGTCCGAGCTTGACGGCGGTAACGGTCATCTCGGCGCCTTCTCCGTACAGGCAGCGGTTCATCTGCTGCCGGAAAATATCCGAGATCTCCTCATAGGACAGCAGCGTCGTCGTCTTTGCGACCGTCTCCGTCACCTTTGCCGACAGCTTCCCCTCAAGGGGACGCCTCTTTTTGCGGAGAGGCGCTATGGCGAAGAGGATGAGCGATGACATTTTCTCCAAAAAGAGAAATGTCGCCGCGAACGATTCGACGTTCGCGGCGACGTGGCGCGCCTGGCAGGATTCGAACCTGCGACCTACCGGTTCGTAGCCGGGCACTCTATCCACTGAGCTACAAGCGCATACACTTTTTCGTGCTTGATTATTTTAGTCCTTCCCCGTCGAATTGTCAACCCCCGATTTTTGTTTTTTTCATATATCTTCGAAACAGAAAAGGCGGCCCCTTCCGGCCGCCCGATGCGTTTCGTTTTACAGCAGCTTCTGCGACTGACGGTATACGTCGCCGCTACCGACCGTGATGACGATATCCCCCGCCTTCGCGTGTTCGTCGAGATACGCCGCGATATTCTCGAACGTGCCGAGATACTTCGCGTTATGCGATTCGCGGTTGATGCCGTCGACCATGTCGCGCGCATGCACGACGCCGGTGTCGACCTCGCGGCCCGGATAAATGTCCGGCACGAGGACCTCGTCCGCGTCCCTGAAGCACGTGACGTTCTCGCAGAACAGCGTGCGCGCGCGGGTGTAGCTGTTGCACTGGAACACGCAGAAGATCCTGCCGTGCGGCACGTGCGTCGCGGCGGCAAGCGTCTCTCTGATCTCGTTCGGATGATGCCCGTAGTCGTGAAAGATCCTGACGCCGTTCTTTTCGCCGAGCAGTTCGAAGCGGCGGCTCGTGTTGCGGAAGCGCTCCATCGCCTCGGCGTAGTCGCCGAACGACACGCCGCAGAGCTTCGACGCGGCGTAGACCGCAAGCGCGTTGATCACGTTGTGCCGGCCGGGCACGCGCAGCGTCACGCGGCCGATCTTTTCGCCGTGATCGTAAAGGTCGAACGACGGATGTCCGAGCGCGTCGTATTCGATCGCGTCGGCGTGCACGTCGCCCTCGGAAAGCCCGTAGGTGACGACCGGACGCCGGATCTCCGGCAAAAGACCGCGTACGTACGTGTCGTCGGTGCAGGCGAGCACGTGCCCGTCCTCCGGAACGAGCGCGAGGAATTTGCGGAACGCGGCGACGATGTGGTCCATGTCGCCGAAATAGTCGAGATGATCGTTGTCGATGTTGTTGATGATCGCGATCGTGGGCTTGAGCGTCAGAAAGCTCTCGACGTATTCGCAGGCTTCGGTGATGAACAGATCGCTCTTGCCGAGCCGCACGCCGCCGCCCAGCAGATCCATGAACCCGCCGACGTGCACCGTCGCGTCGAGATCCGCGATCTCGTTGACGAACGCGAGCATGGACGTGATCGTGGTCTTTCCGTGGCAGCCCGCAACGGCGACGACCTCGTGAAACCGCGCGGAAAGCTGCCCGAGCGCAACGCTGCGTTCGAGCTCCGGAATGCCGTGCTCGCGCGCGTAAACGCGCTCGACGTTGTCCGGCTTGATCGCCGCGGAATAGACGATCAGATCGGCGTCCTTCGCCTGTTCGGCTTTGTGCCCGTAATACACCTTGATGCCGTCGCGTTCCAGTCGGTCGGTGAACTGCGTCGTGCCGCGGTCGCTTCCCGTGACCTCATGCCCCTGCGCCTTCAGGATCCGCGCGATGCCGCTCATGCTGCAGCCGCCGATCCCGATGCAATGAATCCGTTTTGCCTCGTCCAATGATGCCGTCATAGCTACTCCCCACTGCTTTGAATCCGGTTCATT
>JAEEGL012664420.1_pt1 | contig 19773 bp, 15 predicted proteins | sample 9134231 | NCBI WGS metagenome assembly JAEEGL01 (sample SAMN16246548, study PRJNA631951) | gut metagenome | biome: gut microbiome; feature: rumen; material: fiber-attached | host: Bos | place: Iran: Karaj | collected 2018-10 | reverse complement strand
TTTGTGAAACATATTACCTGTTTTAGTACTCATATTATCTTCAAATGGATCTAGTTTTAAAATATTATTAAGGAAAAATCTAAATTTGCATTTAAAGAATTGTTCCATTGATGAATCAGATAGGTTTAATTTACCATCAAGGTAATCTTTTAAATCATCAAATTCGATTTTTTGATAACTATTATCATATGCCTTATATTCATCAAATAAGTATTTATTATATTTAGAAGAATTATGTTCAAATACATATTCTTTTATTTCTAAGTCTTCAAAATTGTGATTGATGAGACACTCTCTATCACTTGCAAATTCTTTATAACTTAGTGTTAAATTTTTAATATTAGAAAGTGTAGTTATAGTATTTATATCATCTAATTTATTTAATTCATAACTAGTATCAATATCAATTAAGTCTTTATCAACATCTTTCAAGTAATCATTATCTTTATATTTCAACACTTCATTATTTGATATAGAAAATACATATTCATCATCATTAAATGATTTAATATCATCTAAAATATTAACAACGTTTGTATATTTTTCATCATTAATTGAAATGCTCTTTAAATCAAAACAAATTACTTCATATAAATCTTTAATAGGAGCATCTACTTTATAATATTTATTTAAAACATTGATGATTTGATTTAATATTTCATCGTTTTGACCTTTTAAACTATCTAAATATTCATTTAATTCAGATACTTTTAATTCTGAATTTTTAATATATTTCAAGAACTCTTTAGTTAGTTTAAACATTGTTATATTCTTCTTATGTTTAAGTTGATATGGAATCCCAAATAAAGGAAAAATACGTGATATTGCTCCAATATATTCATTATTGTAATTAATAATATAAATCTTATTAATATCTATTCCTGAGTCAATAAGTTTTAAGATGTTTTCAGCAACAAAATTTATTTCCAAGTCAGCATTATGAAATTTATAAATATTCTTTAATTCATATTTTGGCTTTAATTCTTTATAAGTAACTTTAGTATATTTAGATAATACATTAATAATCTTATCTAATTCTTTTGTTCTTAGATAACCTATGACTTCTATTTCATCTTTTAAAAATTTCAAGAAATTATTATCTTTAATTATTAAGTTTTTTTCAGTTAAATAATTTTTTAATTCAAATAGTTTTTTTAGTCTTAAACCTTCATATTCTTTATCAATATAATATAAACCATTCATCATTCTTAAAGCTATTTCAGGTTTTAAATTATATTCTTTAACTACTTCATATAAAGCTAAATCATGAAATTTAAAAAATACTTTTTCTTTTATTTCATTTAAAGTATAAAATTTATAATTATGGATTTTAGTTTCTTTTAGATATTTATCTTTTATATCATTCGGACATATTATAATCATAGTTATCACCAATATTTATTATAACAAAAGAAAAAGGCCTTTTAAAGCCTTTGTTAAATTCTCTTTTTTTCTGCTTTTCTAAACTCTTCTAAGAAAGACCAGTCTTCAGATGCATGTCTAACAACACGTTGAAGGTTCATATTGTTTTCGCCTTGAATAAAACGTCTTTTCAATAAAGTTAATGGTCCACCAACTTCATCATAAATAGTTGAACCTAAACATGTATGTAGTGTATTAGGATCAATATTAATTCTACCTTCTACATTATAACCATATGTGTCTGAAAATAAAATTAATTCTGGTTCACGTTTTGTATCAGTTACTTTAACTTTAAGAACTTTATTGATTTGTGATTTTGGCCAATTATCAATTGTATATCTTTTAAATCTTACAGTTCCTGCTTGAATAGAATTATTATCAGTTATGCAACCAACGCCTTCATAACGAGCTTCATGAATTTCAATAAAACCTGGTTTAAAACTTATATAACAAGCTGCTGGATCAGTCATACTAGTACCTAAATATATGTTACTAATTCCGTCTGGATTATCTTCAATTAAAACATAACGATCATCATCTTTTAAATATCTACTAATGAATTTAAAGTCTGCACTAGAAAGCATACCGTTTCGTGCTAATAATTCATTTAAGTATTGTTCAAACTGTTGATCGCTTAAGTTATTTTCTCTTTTATAATCTTCCAATTTTGGTAATAGTAAAAATGTATTTCCTTCTCTTGTCATTACATATGGTGAAAATCCCATAGATCTCATCCCCTTAATCGCCGTATATTATAACATAGGCTTAAAAAAAGTCAAAGGTTTTTATATCTTTGACTTTAATTCATATATTGTATTTAAGGCTTCAATTGGAGTCATTTTATTTGGATCAATTTTCCTTATTTCTTCAACAACTGGATTTTCTTTTACTTCAAAATCAATTGGAAGACTTTCTTGAACTCTAACATCATGATTTCTTTCTTTCTTTTCATATATTTCAAGAATCTCATTTGCTCTTTTAATTAAAGACTCTGGTAAATTTGCTAAAGCAGCTACATGGATACCATAACTCTTATCAACACTACCCTCTTTTATCTTATGGAGGAATGTTATTTTTCCATCTTCTTCTAGAGCACTTACATGAACATTTTTTAAATGTTTCAGATTTTTTTCTAAATCAGTTAATTCGTGATAATGTGTTGAAAATAATGTTTTACATCCAATATTATTATGAATATATTCAATGATTGCTTCTGCTAAACTCATACCATCAAATGTAGCTGTTCCACGACCTAATTCATCAAATAGAATCAAACTATTCTTGGTTGCATGAGTAATAGCATTATTTGCCTCTAACATTTCAACCATAAATGTTGATTCTCCACCAACTAAATCATCTGATGCTCCAATACGTGTAAATATGGCATCAAATACTGGTAATATTGCTTTTTTAGCTGGAACAAATGAACCAATCTGAGCCATTATGACAATAATTGCAAGTTCTCTCATATATGTTGATTTACCTGCCATATTTGGTCCAGTTATAAGTAAGATGTCTGTATTTTTATCCATTAAGACATCATTAGCTACAAATTCACCCTTAATTACTTTTTCAACTACAGGGTGTCTTCCGTCTAAGATTTCAATTCTATTTTCTTTTACTAGTTCTGGTCTTACAAATCCATTTGCTTCTGCAACAGTTGCAAATGATTGTAAAACATCTATTTCACTTATAACACTTGCTATTTTTTGAATTCTAGGTATATATTCTTTTACCTTATCACGAATTTCTATGAAGAGACTATATTCTAAGTCAATTATTCTTTCTTCAGCATTTAAGATTAAGGCTTCTTTTTCTTTTAGGATTGGACTTATATATCTTTCGGCATTAGCTAATGTTTGTCTTCTTTCATAGCCATATTCATCTTTAATTAAAGGAATATTTCCTTTAGATACTTCAATATAATAACCAAATACACGATTATATCCAACTCTTAAATTCTTGATTCCTGTTCTTTCGCGTTCTTCATTTTCAAAGCGAGCAACAAAGTCTTTACCACCTTTACGAAGTGACTTTAGTTCATCAAGTTCACTATTATAACCATCTTTAATTAAATATCCTTCTTTTAAAGTTATAGGTGGTTCTTCATAAATACTACTCTCTAATAACTCATAAACATCATCCAATGTTTCAATTGTTTCATAGAATTTTAATTCATCTAAAACTCTTTTGATTTCAGGTAATACTTTTAATGAATTCTTTAATTGAATCATATCACGAGCATTAGCTGAACCAAATGCAATACGACCAGTTAAACGTTCTAAGTCGTATACTTCATTTAAAGCTGCAACTAAGTCATTTTTTAAGATAAATTCTTGTTCTAGTTTAGATACAGTATCATATCTTCTATTTAAAACATCAGCATCAACACTTGGGCACTCAATATAGTTTTTAAGCATACGAGATCCTGGTGCTGTTTTAGTTTTATCAAGTAACCATATAAGTGAGAAATTTCTTTCATGTTGTCTCAATGTCTCAGTTAATTCTAAATTTCTCTTGGTGTGAATATCCATTTTTAGATAAGATTCAGTTTCAACAATTTTTAGTTTATGAAAATGTGAAAGTAATCTTTTCTGGGTATTAGTAATATATGTAAGTAAATGATTAACAATTGTCTTATATCTTTCATCTTCAATATCAGTAAAAATATAATCGTAATAGTCATTATTAGTAAGTTCATCACTTACTGTGATTGAAATATTAAAGTCTTTTCTCAAAGCATCAGTTATTTCTGGAATAATGCTTGATGAAACAATCATTTCTTTGATACCTAAGCTTACTATTTCATTCACAATATCTTTAGTTTTATTAGTAATATATGCATATATTTCACCAGTTGTAATATCTGTATAAGAAATACCATATGCATAAGTTAAATCAAATATATTACCTATAAAATTATTATCCCATTCAACTAAAGATTCAGTATCTACTACTGTTCCTGGACTTACGATTTGAATTAAATCACGTTCAACTATACCCTTAGCTAAAGCTGGATCTTCTAGTTGTTCACAGATACCTACTTTGTAACCTTTTTCAATTAGCTTATTAATATAGATATTAGCTGCATGATGAGGAATTCCACACATTGGAACTCTTTCATCAAGTCCACAGCTTTTACCAGTTAAAGTAAGTTCAAGTTCACGTGATACATTAATTGCATCTTCAAAAAACATTTCATAGAAATCACCTAATCTAAAGAAGACAATAATATCAGCATATTTTCTTTTAATTCTAATATATTGTTGCATCATAGGTGTTACTCTACTCATGTCTACATCATTTATTCCCATGAATACTTCACCACATTCTTTATTATACAAAAAAATGGACTCAAAGTCCATTTTTTTCTTTTGATTTAAGCTATTAATTATGTATTTTACTCTTTAATCCAGCTGCTCTTTTAAGACCTAAATCTTCAGCTTCTAAAGCAAGATTTTTTATTTTTTCACGAAGTTCATTATTTGCTTCTTCTAAAGTCATTTCTCCAACTTTAAATGGAACTCCAAATACAACTGTTAGATTACGATTTCCAATCTTATGATCTCCCATAATAGCAAATGGTACAATTGCTGCATCTGTTTTCTTAGCCATTGAAACAGCTCCAAATTTAAATGGTAACAATAATACTTCATTTTCAGTTCCAATTGTTTTATTCCTTGTTCCTTCAGGAAATATGCCAATAGCACCTTTATTTTTTAAAATATTTAAAGCTCTTGTTTTAGCCTCTTCATCATGTATTTCACGATTTACAGATATACAACCTGCAAATTTAAAGAACCAAGCCATTCTGCCTTCAAAGTATTCTTTTTTAGCCATATAATGAACTGGTAACTTAGTAGACATTAAAACTGGGCATTGATCAAGAACATGACGATGATTGCCACAAAAAAGAACTGGGCCTTTTTTAGGTATATTTTCTTTACCAATAATCTTTGGATGATATAAAACCCAATAAATTGGTTTTAACAATGTTCTACAAATGTAATAACCAACATTACTTTCCTTTTTCATCACTATTCTCCTCAATTAAGCCAACAACTTTTTTCATCAAAACTTCATTTTCAATTTCTAAGTTGTCTGTTTTTAAATAATATGGTTTACCAAATATTAATTTAATACTTTTACCAAAAATATTATAATCTCCTACTATAGCAAATGGTAATATTTTCTTATTTGTTACGGAAGCCATTTTAACTGCCCCAAACTTAAAAGGCATTATAACGTCCTTTGTTCTATTTCTAGTTCCTTCTGGGAAAATAACTACTAGTTTATTTTCTCTTAAGCACTTATATCCTTCCTCTAAAGCATCTTTATTTTTCTCTTTACGATTTACAGGTATACAACCCATACTTCTAAAGAAAGCATTTTTGATTTTACTATTAAATAGTTCTATCTTAGAAAAAAAGTGAAGTTTTTTTCTAGTAGACGCGAAAAGAACAAAAATATCCAATATACTTTTGTGATTTCCACATATAACAAGTCCTTCATCTATAATGTTTTCTTTACCAATAATCTTTGGATGATAAAGCAACATAAAAAAAGGATAACCAATTGTTCTTACTGTTGTATATAATATATTCTTTTCTCTCATATTTTCATTATAGCATAAAAAAAGACTTAAATTAAGCCTTTTTTAATTATATAGATTATTTCTGTTGTTTGGATTTGCATAATAGTTATCTAAGAATAACAAACGATAATAGTATTCTCCATTTGTCATTGATGAATAAGTTATTTTATTAATGTAATAACCATCATTTGCTGTATAAATACCAGTTTCATCACGACCAATTATAACAAATGTATGTTGACTTGATCCATTAGGATCCCCATTTCTTTCGCGTGATGCAATATCACCTGGTTTTAACATTCTTACAAGTTCTGATGAACTTTTACTTGTTAAATCTGTTCCAGAATAATATTTAACTGAACTACCATTAATTACTACACCATCAGCTTCTGGGAAATATGTTTTACTGGACATACTAAATGCCCCGGCAGTACCTTTATCACATAAATCCATACCACCATTACACATTGACCAACGAACGAAAGTTGCACAGTTCAAACCATAGTAGCATTGTTCACTACGACATGATCCACCTGCTTTACCCCAGTTAAGATTAACACCTAATTTACCACATATACTTGAGTTGAACTTGCAATAATTCGTACCATCTGGATCAACATGAACCTTACCACCAGTATGATCATATGATAAAACTGTTCCCGTTAACATTAAATTACAATCAATTAAAGCATAAGCCGCTTCTACTACTCCATATCTAGTCCCTGGTCCTACAGCCTTAACACGATCATATATGCATTTATTAAACTCTTCTACAGTATGACCTTTATTAGCAAGCGCAGTTGCAATTGGCGTTTGCAAACGTGGTTTACCTGATATAGTTACTCTTATACCATCTGGATCATACAATTCTTCTTTGATTGAACAAACAAAAGTTGTTTCATTATCATGAATGTCCTTTACTTTTACTTTAACTGATTTTGCTTGACTATTAACTGCATAAGTATTTTCTTTTACATAACCTGATTCTTTATTATCAATAATGTAATTATAGCCACCAATACCTTTATTATCAGTTGCATCAACTGTTACCGTTGTAGATGTCATTTTTACAACTGCGTTACAGCCACCAGTTGGTGGAACATTATCAATTCCTTCGACTGTTACAGTTTTTCCATATCTATTGCCATATATATCATAAATAGTAAACTGAACGTCTCCATTTTTTGTAGCTTTATATGTAATCTGTTTTGATTCTGATTTAGTTCTATCAGGTAATAGAGTATGGTCATAACCTGTACCTACTATAGATATAGTTATATTAACATAATTACTTACAGTAGTTGTTGTTAGATCAATATTTAAATTAGATTTTCTAGATACAACATTAACTGTTCTAGTCTTTACTGTTGTTACACCTCTAGAATTTTCAACCGTGTAATTGATTACATAGATTCCTATCTTACTAGTATCTATTGTTTCAGGTTCTACTTTTACTTGACGGCTTACTTTTCCATCTTCATAGTCTACCGCACGATATCCCGGTTCAACATACTTTTCCCCTTTACTTAATACCATTTCAGTATCACCATAAAGTACTAGGGTTGGTGCCGTTGTACTTTCAATACCACTTATTGTCTTAGTTTTATCAGTATTTGTTACAATTACTTTTCTTATTAAAGTTTCTTTTAATTCATTATCGAAATAGATATTATATTTTAAAGTATAGATTCCAACATTTGATCCTACTGTGCCAACAATTTCAACATCAGCATCTCTTTTTAAGACGTAAAGTGGATCATTAAAAACTTCACCTTTATTTAAAATCATTATGGTGTCACCATTAAGTTCAGCATATTTCCCACTCGCATTTAATGCTTTACTCTTATAGTCTTTGCAATCTAAATAAGGTGTTATTATTAAACTACCATTTTTATTTTCAACTAAGGCTCCACTTGCACTACTACATAGTTCTAAGCCTTCTATTTCTGGTAACATAGTAAGTTCAATATATTGTTCACCAACAATAGTCAGATTCTTCTCTCTTATATAGTTAGATACTGTAGTCTTTAGATTATTTTCTAAACTGCTATAGTTTTTACCACCACCGCAGCTTTTTAGGAGAATAACAATGATAATAATTGGTACTAACAATATTAAATATTTCACATATTTTTTGATTTGCTCTACTCTATCTATATCGACATTCATATTCTCACCATTATCATTATAGCATTTATTCTTGTAAACTTCTATGCATATTTACATAATAAAAACTAGCAATGCTAGTTTTATGAACTAAATATCAATAATACTATTGTTGAAATAATTATTAATGCAACACATATATTTTGTTTTATGGTCAATTTCTCTTTTAATATTCTAACAGCTAATATATGAGTTACAACTGAGTAAAGTCCTGTTAAAGGAGAAACAATTGAAATATATGCGGTACTAAGCAAATATGAATGAAGGAAATATCCTCCTCTACTCAAAGTATTACTTAATACTATATCTTTATTTGGTTTTTCTAATTTAATATGTTTTACTTTCATAAATATTGCTAATATTATAACAACTAATATTAGTAATAATGTATAGTGAAAATAAAAATCTGATAGTTTAAAACCACTTAAATATACACTTTTTTCTAAAGTCGTTGTGACAGCTACTATTAAAGCATAGCAAGATGCAAATAATATAGCTGTTTTTTTAACTTTCTCTTTTGTTTTTGAACTAACAAAATTTAAAGCACATATAGATGCACATATTATGATAAGTGGTATAAGTTCATATATTGAAATATTCTCATGAAACAAGAATAATCCAATTAGAATAACATATACTGGATCTGATGCTAGTATTGGGGACACAATTGATAAATTGCCATTTTTAATTGAATACAAATAAAATATATTACCGAGCCCAACCGAAAGTATAAACATAGGTGCTATATATAAAAATATTTGTGGATTAAACCTAGTAAATGCAGAAATATCAACAATTAATACAAATAACAAATAAATAAGTATTTCAAAAAGATATGAATGCATTAAAACATTCACTACGTTATACTTATTTGTTGCTCTTTTATAGCATATTTCTGAAAATCCCCATATAAATGCAATTACGAGGGCAATTATAATTGTTGTCATTCTTCAGTATAATTGAATCCTTTCTGATATAATGCTTGTTTTACTTTATATTTTAATTCATTACCAGAATATTTCTTTGAATATTTTTTATACAAGCGATCATATTCTTTTTGATAAACACTTTTATCTTCTTTTAATAATTCATTTAGTTTTGAATTAACAAGACTTGAGTCATAACCTAGTCTTACTAGTTCATTATATAGTTTATTCTTTAATTGATATAAAGAATTAGTTTTATTTAATTTGTTCTTTTTAACTATTATATTAACAAGATTTTCTTTGATTTGGTCATAATCTAGATCATCTATAACAGTATTAATAATAGATTCAGAGATTCCAAGTTTCTTTAGATCGTCTGTTATTTTATATTCTCCATTTTTTCTTAAAGAAACAGCATCTGCTGCATAAGCTTTAGCAAAACGAAGATCATTAAGTAAATCATTCTTTTTTAATTCTTTAATAACACGATCTTGGAGTTTTTTATCAACTTCATTCTTCTCTAGATAGTCAACTACTTCTTTTTCACTTCTCCATTTAGTTGAAATCATTTTAACCACTTTATAATAAACATCGTAATAATTATTATTAATTGATATTTCACTTAATATTTGATTATCTAAATTCTTGCCATTAAATAGCATATTCTTAATAATAATGTCATCATAAGTAGTAATTGAATCTCCATTATCGAGTTCTAACTTATACTTTCCGTTCTTTAGTTTTTTAAGTTTTTCTATTTTCATATAACCTCTATATATAAAAGACTTAACACGTCTTTATATGTATTAAGTCTTTTGATATTTCTTCTAAAGCTCTACCAATGTTTTTCTTAGAAACATATTCATCATCTTTCATTTGATAATGATTTCTTTCAGTCATTTCTTTGGATCTTCTAGCTACTACATTAACTAATAAATATTTAGATCCAACTTGATTTAATAATTTGTCTATTGAAGGATATATCATCTTAGTCACCTCTCTATTATAAGCATATAATGTTTTTTTTCATTTGTAAAGTTTTTTGACACTTTTTTACATTATTACATCATATACGAGTGGTTCTTTAGACTTTTTCTTTTCTTCGATTGTAAAACAAGAAAGAATTCTTCTAATTTCCATATCTTTTTTATCAACATATATTTTTAAGATTTCTTCTTCTTTTTCTACATGATCTCCAACTTTTTTACTTAGGACAATACCTACGCCATAGTCGATGATATCATCTTTAGTCTCACGGCCACCACCGATTTCTTTAACGATCTCACCTAAATCTTCAGTATTAATAGCATTTATATATCCGGCCTTATTACTCTTAATTGAAAATATCTTAGGAGCAACTTTTAGTTTAGTAATATCTCCTCCTTGATTTTTAACCATTTCAAGGAATTTATCATAGGCTTTACCATTTTTAATAACTTCAATTACTTCTTTTTTAGCTGCTTCAAGGTCTATTTTTTTACCTAAACTTACCATATAAGAAGCTATATAGATGATTAAATCATATAAATCATTTTGAACATTACCTTTTAATACTTCCATTGCTTCTAATACTTCTAAAGCATTTCCAATATTACTACCAAGTGGCTGATTCATATTAGTTAAAATACATATAGTATCTCGTTTATGCTTTTTACCTATTTTAACCATTAATTCAGCTAGTTTCTTAGCATCTTTCATAGTTTTAAGTAATGCTCCATTACCAACTTTTAAATCTATTACAATCTTATCTGCCCCACTTGCAAGTTTTTTAGACATGATACTAGATGCAATTAAAGGAATTGATGAAACAGTTCCAGTTACATCACGTAAGGCATAGATTTTTTTGTCAGCAGGAACTAAATTAGCTGTCTGACCAGTTATAACAGTTCCAACTTTATTTAAAGCATCTTTGAATTCTTCTAAAGTTAAATTAATTTTAAATCCTGGAATAGATTCAAGTTTATCAATTGTGCCACCTGTATGACCAAGTCCACGACCGCTCATCTTTGGAACTTTAACACCAAGTGCAGCAACAATTGGAGCAAGAATTAAAGTTGTTTTATCTCCAACGCCACCAGTTGAATGTTTATCAATCTTAATTCCTTTAACATCACTTAAGTCTAGATGATCTCCACTATTATACATAATCTCAGTTAAGTTAAATGTTTCTTCATCACTCATTCCATTTAAACAAATAGCCATTAATAAAGAACTCATTTGATAATCTGGAATTTCTCCATTAACATATCCCATAACAGCATACTTTAATTCTTCTTTAGAAAGTTGCATTTTGTTTCTTTTTTTATTGATTATTTCAATCATATTTTCAGCATTCATATTAAACCTACTTTCATATTAATTATAACATTAAACTTGCAAATATGTAATAAAAAGTCTTAGAAAAATCTAAGACTTTTTTATGCTAATATAATTATTCCAGCAATCAATATTAATACAATTAATACTTTCCAAATATATTTAAACCATTTACCATATGAAATATCATAATATGCAAGTCCTGCCATTAAAATATAACTTGTTGGAATGATCAAATTAGATATTCCACTCATTAATTGTAATGATAATCCAGATGATGCAAGTGTTGTTTTATTAGTTGAAAGTGCAACTAATATTGCAGCAACATTATTAGCTAGGAATAATTGATTATTTAATAGTACTGTATAAAGTGGTGTTGCAATTGCTGTTTTGAATGCTAAATACTCACTTGAAGAATTATAAATACTATTAACTATTTTATCAATGAAGTTATAACCAGTATCACTATTATAGTAATACATGAAGATTAAACCAGCTAAAGTAGCATAGAAGCTAACTCTTATCATAGGTTTAACTCCTTCTTTAAATCCTTCAACTAATTCTGAGAATTTAATTCTATAAGCAATGGCAATTGTTACAATTGTAAATAACATTAATCCTGCAATATCTTTAACTCCCCATGATCCAAAAGCAGTAACTCCATTGAATAATTTTATCTTAGCAAGTTTTTCACTTAAATTAGCAAATACTCCAATACCAAGATATTCTTTGAAGTTATAAACTCCAATAATTGCAATTATCATAAAAATTGCAAGAATTATTACAAGACCAAATCCTTTTTTAGAACCTTCTTCATATTTAAATTCCATCATTTCAGTATCATCATCATAACGATCTTTTAATACAAGCGTAACAGCCATTATTATCGATGTTATAAAGAAGATAATAATTCTTACCTTTAATAAACTCTTCTTGCTTATTTCAAGTAAATAATTGATAATTCCACCAAAACCTGTTAAAGATGCAAATGATCCAATTATTAAAGCTCCAATTGTTGCAAACATTACTCGTTTTTTAGTAAATCCAAGTTCCGTTAATATTACAGCAAAGAATGGAATTAATACAAATGTTAGAATACTACTCCCTATTATACTTTCAAAAGCCATTATTAATAATGCACTTAAGATAATTGCTAGATTTTTCTTCTTTTTAAACCATCCAGCAATTGTTTTGATTATATTATGGTATACACCTGTTTTATTTAAAACTCCGTATAAACCACCTATAATCAAGAAAATAATGCCATACTCAGCAAATAAATAGAAAGCTTGAAATGGAAGTGAAAATATATCACCTAAGCCTAAAGCAGAACTGCTGTCAGCTTTATAGAATGTTCCCTTATAAAATAAGCCCCCACCTATAAACCAAGAAAGTACAACAAATACTAAAAATGTAATTAAAATTACTTTTAGTAAACTATGATTTTTTTTCATATACTCACCTTTCTTATATATAAATTATATAGCAAAATAAGAATATTTTAAAGTTTTTTTAATTAAAATATGCTATTATATTTAAAGGAGCAAAGAATATGATTTATAGAAACAATAAAAGATATAATACTTTAGATAATTTTTATTTTGATAAATTTGGATGCAAAATATCTAAAATCAGTTTAGATGCCGGTTTTACGTGCCCAAATATCGATGGAACTAAAGGATATGGTGGATGCATATATTGTTCTAGTAAAGGCTCTGGGGATTATGCCGGAACTAAAGAAACATTGACTGAACAATTCTATGAAATCAAAGAAATAATGGATAAAAAATGGCCGAATAGCAAATATATTGGTTACTTTCAAGCACATACTAATACATATGCTCCTTTAAGTGTATTAAAAGAAAAATATGAAGAAATTTTAAAAATACCAGATGTAGTTGGACTTAATATTGCAACTAGATGTGATGCTATAACTGATGAATGTTTAGATTATTTGGAAGAACTATCCAAAAGAACATATTTAACTATTGAATTAGGTCTTCAAACAATCCATGAAAGAACATCTATCTTAATAAATAGATGTCATACGCTAGAAGAATTTGATCAAATGGTAGGAAAGCTTAGAAAAAGAAACATCAATGTAGTTGTTCATGTTATTGATGGACTTCCTTATGAAACCAAAGAAATGATGCTAGAAACAATTGAACACTTAAATAAATTAGATATTCAAGGTGTTAAAATACACATGTTACATATATTAAAAGGAACTAAATTAGCTGATCTTTATGAAAAAGAAAAATTCCACGTTCTTACTAAAGAAGAATACGTGGATATTGCTTGTGATCAACTTGAAATATTAGATTCTAGTATTGTAGTTAATAGAATTACTGGTGACCCTAAAGTAGATGATTTAGTTGAACCTACTTGGTTAATTAAAAAATTCACTGTTTTAAATGAAATTGATAAGGAACTTAGAAGAAGAGATTCTTATCAAGGCATAAAAAAAATCCAAGATATCGGTGCCTAGTGATAAAAAACCTGGTCTCCCAGGTGGGCATCACATCGCCAACTTTAGGATTCTTAAATAAATTTAAGCATTCTACACCATCGGTGAATTAGATTCCCGAATTATCATAATTTAGTGGTTTTTTTCAATATAGGTTCCCGTCTATCCTAGACAATTATATTATAGCAAAAAAGACCTAAATAATCAAGATATCTACATAAAACACATAATTTAACATAATTAAAAACTTATTGAATAAGTCAATAAGTTTTTTTATCTCTTGAAAGGACTTTCGGTATATATTCCAGTACCTCTACCATTTAACAATTTCTCTTTTGCAAAGTCAAATGCTTCTTTAACAGCAGGTTTAACTTCATCTGGATATTGTTCATATATTTTATCTAAAAGACCATTTTCTTTAACAACTTCTAGATTGCTTGTAAAGCTGATATTACCCAAGAATTGAAATAAACGCCACCACATTCCAACAATTGGATTCCAGTCTGCTCTTTTATTTATTTCTTGTAAGTCAACTCTTTCCATGTTGAAGAATCTTTGTTTTAAATCTTCTGGCATATATAACTTAGATGGATCCATTAACCATTTTTCATTGTCATAATCGTAAAGTGGTAATGATAATACGTCTTTTGTTTCAGCTTCTTCTACTGTCATATTATTGAATTTAGCAACTTCTTCTGGAGTGAATCCCCACATATCAGCAAATTCTTTTAGACTTCTCCTTTGTATTACTTGACCATCGCGATTTTTGATGTTCTTAATAAAATTAGTTGAAGGTCTAATTACAGGGAATTCTCCTGTTAAATGTTGATATAAAATATCTAAGCAATCAACATCTTTGATTAATTGAGTTAAAACCGCATATATTTGAACTTCTGCTTCATTAAATGTACTTACATCACGAAGTAAATCATTAACACTACTATGTAATAATTTGTCATCAATTCTATGTACTTCTGGGCTGAATTCACCTTTTAGAACTGAATCTTGATGATGCAAAACAGCCATTCCAACTACTTTTGCAAATCTTGGTCTTGCTAAAAGGCTTCTTATTTTTCCTCTATTCATTAAGAGTTCGAATCCAGCTTCTGAATGGTTTTTAACAGCTAAAGGTTGTAATAATTCAGCATATTTGCCACCAAAGTACTTTCTCTTAGATTCTTGATCTTCATAACGTTCTCCATACATTGTATTCCATGTTGCGTACTCAAATCGACCAATATCATGTAAACGAGCTACTATTTCTAATACTCGTTGAAAATCTACATTTAGTCCGATTTTAGAAGCAACACGTAAAATATCATTTACAACTCTTTCTGTATGATTAACTTTAATGTCAATTAATTCTTGACGCTTAGCCATCAATACATCAACATCACGAGCTGATGAAGAAATCTTTCCTTTAGCCAATAATTCTTTTCTCATTCCTGCTGTTACACCAGGAATAGGTCCTTGTAATTCTGGATTATCACCTAAAGATTGAACGGCATCACGACAAAATTGTACATAATCATTGAATTCCATTTCAACTATAATTGGTTCTATACTCATTTTTTCACCTCTCTATTATATTTTAAAACAAGTACCTAGTCTCTTAACTGCTTGTTCTTCTGTTACTGTATAAGTTCCTTGACCTGATTCTCCTCTATCTATACTATCAACAAGATCATCTTGGACATCTTCAACTATTTGTTCAAAAGTACCTTTTAATGCTCTTGCTCCGCCATCAAGTTCAAGTGCTTTACGTGCAACTAATCTTAACACTTCTTCAGTTAGTTCAAAACTAGCTCCATTTTTTGCAAATGCCTCTTGTGTTACTAAATATGGGCTCTCGGCAGCTGTCATAAGAATTCTATATAAATCATCTTCAAATAATGCATTAACAGGAATTCTTACTTCTAAACGACCAAGCATTTCTTTGGTAAGACCAAGTCTTTCAAAATCCTTTGTAGTATAAAATACTCTTCTTTTTGGTGGTTCAGTTGAAGCACCAAAACCCATGGCTTTTTTCTTATTTAATCTAGAGAATGCATCTGCTGCAACAATGATTAATCGTTCTTTATTATATGTTATATCTTTACCAAATCCACGTTCATCAGTATTGAATGTAACTGTATTCCCGTGTTCAAATAGTTCTAAAAATTCTTCATATACTTGACCTTTAACATCAGGCCCGCTGTCATTACCACCAAGAAGTAGTTTAGCAAACTCATCAACAAATAATATTGCTCCTTTTTCAAGTTTTTTAATGTCACAACCGGCTGCTCTATAAAGACCTGCGTAAAGGCTTGAAACAGAACCACCAACATATCCAGTTGATGAAAAATCAGCCACACTTTTACCATAAAATGGAAGTCCAAGAGCCTTGGCAATTGTTCGTACCATATATGATTTACCTGAACCAGTTGGACCATATAATAAAATGTTTTGAATTTTTCTTGGCTCATTAAGGCGAATTGGATTATAGATAGCTGAAACAACTTCTTTTATAACCTCATCTTGAGAAATTACATATTTTTTAGTGTGCTCAATGAGACCTAGTCTTGTAAGATTGATCTTTGGTTTTGCTGGTTCTGCAGCTGGTAAATCAGGTTCTACTTCTGGTTTAACCTCTCCTTCATCATCGTCTTTAGCAGCATTAAAACTTCTAAATGCAGCATAACTATCTTCACGATTTTTTGGAGGCTTTGGTACTACGATTCCCCTATCACGATTAATTGAAAGACCATACATTTCATAAAAATCTGCATTAGAATCACAGCATAATGTTGGAGTAACTTCACCTAAGTCATAATACCAAACCATTTCTTCTAATTGAGCAGTATATTCTTCCTTATAGTTTTGAATAACTGTTTCTTTATCATCAGTATCATTTTCAGGATAATCATAACCTAATCTTTCTGATAATACCTTTTTACCTCGTTTTAACACTTCTTCATATGATGTTTCTAATATATATCCAAGAGTTTTTCCTTGTCTATAAGCGTCATATGCCGGTAAGAATTTTTCACCATCAACATCAACAAAGTTCTTTCTTTGATTGATAGTACCTTCTGCCACCTCTATTGGGACACAGATTACAAGTTCGTCCGTAGTAGGTGTTTTCATTTTAATTACTTTACAAGTAGTTGCTATATGTGTTTTTTCCATTGTTTTCCCCCTGAACTATATTTTTATGGATTAAGTCTATTTGGTCCTCTAAAGATAAACTGTGTTTCTTTTAGTGTTGGTATTCCTAAAAGTAGCATTGTAAGTCTATCTAAACCAATTCCAAAACCACCATGTGGTGGACAACCATATTTAAAGAATTGTAAATAGAATTTAACGTCATCTTTTAATCCTTTTTCTTCAGCATTCTTAGCAAGTTCTTCATATCTATGTTCTCTTTGAGCACCTGAAGTAATTTCAGTTCCTCTCCAGATTAAATCGTATCCTTGTAATACACCATTTTCATCTCTCATATGATAAAAAGGTCTTTTTGTTGCTGCATAATCAATGACAAACATAAATTCAGAATCAAATTTTTCTTTTGCAATTCTATATGTTAGTTTTTCAGCTTCAGCATTCATATCGCCAATATCATGTTCTGGAATATCAAAACCATATTTATCATGCATTTCTTGATATAAATCTTTTAATCTCATTCTTGGGAATGGTTTTTTTGGAATAATTACTTCTGTTCCAAAAACTTCTTTAATTTTTTCTCCAAATCTTTCTTTTACTTTAGTAAGACCTGCTATAAGTAAATCTTCTTCCATACTCATAACATCTTCATATGAATCAATATATGAGAATTCAAGGTCAAAGCCAGTAAATTCTGTTGCATGTCGATTAGTATTTGAATTTTCTGCTCTAAAAACAGGTCCAACTTCAAATACACGATCAAGACCTGAAGCAAGTGCCATTTGTTTATAAAATTGTGGAGATTGTGCTAAATAAGCCTTATCTTCAAAATATTTTACTTCAAATACACTAGATCCAGATTCACTAGCAGTACCAATTAACTTTGGTGAATGAATTTCAGTAAAATTATTCTTATATAAGAATTCTCTCATTCCCTCTGTTAAAGTTGATTCAATTTGACGAATTAACATATTCTTTTCATTACGAATATCTAACCATCTATAGTCAAGTCTTGTATCTAAATTAACTCCTTCTAAGTTATTGTAGTCAAATGGTAAAGCTTCTGCTACACTGGTTACCTCAATATTACTTGGAATGAGTTCTAAGCCACCTAATTTAACAGCTTCATTTTCTACTACTTTACAAGTTACTTTAACAGTACTTTCAACTGTTAAATTACCCATGATTTCAAGTAACTTTTGATTGTTTTCATCACTTTTTTCAATAGTCATTTGAACATATCCAGTTGAGTCTCTTAGGATTACAAACATAACCCATTTTTTATCTCTGATTGCATCTACAAAACCACTGAAACTAATTTCTTCACCAAAGTGATTTTTAAGTTCATTAACATATATTTTATTCATGTTCATCTATCCTCTCATCAAAGAATGAAATAATATCATCCATTTTAACTTTAAATTCTTCTCTTGTTTTATTATTTTTAACAGTTAATTCTTTATTTTTAACTTCTTCTGAACCAATTATAATTACAAACTCACTATTCAAGCGATCAGCTTGTTTGAAATTACTTTTTAAGTTTTTATTCATATAATCAGTATCTACTCTAAAACCATTTAATCTTAGTGTTTGAGTAAGTGCTACCGCATTTTTCTTATAATTTTCATCCATTGGAATAACATAAATATCTAATGATGCTTCTGTATCTAAATCTATTCCTTCTGTTTCTAAAACTGATATTAGTCTTTCCATTCCAAGAGCAAAACCTACTCCTGGAGTATCAACTCCACCAATTGTTTTAGCTAAATTATTATAACGTCCACCTGCACAAAGTACATTTTGACGACCTAGATTACTAGATTCTGCTGTTACTTCAAATACAGTATCTGTATAGTAATCTAATCCTCTTACTATTTCTGGATCAACTACATAATCTATTTCCATACTATCAAGTATTTCTAATACTTCATCAAAATGTTTCTTGCTAGCATCACTTAAATAGTCAAGAATCTTAGGAGCATTTTTCATGATGTCTAAATCATGATCGACTTTGCAATCCAAAATTCTTAAAGGATTCTTTTCAAATCTATTTTTACAATCATCACATAGTTTATCTAAATGTGGTCTAAAATAATTCATTAAAACTTCACGATAACGAAGTCTAGTATCAGTATCACCTAAACTATTAATTCTTACCTTTATATTTTTTAAACCAAGCATTTTATATAAATTAACTGGAATACTTATAACTTCAGCATCCATTGCAGGATCACTAGAACCAAATACTTCTACACCAAATTGATAGAATTCGCGAAAACGACCAGCTTGTGGTTGTTCATAACGATACATTGGTCCATAATACCATGTTTTAACTGGTTGACTTGGTGAAGCATAGTATTTATTTTCAACAAAAGATCTAACAATTCCCGCAGTTCCTTCTGGACGAAGAGTCATATTACGATTCCCACGATCTAGAAAATCATATGTTTCTTTCGTAACAATATCGCTTGTTTCCCCTACACCACGGTGAAAAAGCTCTGATGACTCGAATAATGGTGTTCTCCAATATTCATAGTTATATTTTTCCATCAAAGTTCTAGCTAAATTTAAAATATAAATTGTCTTTCTTCCAAGTTCCCCATTAACATCATATGTACCCTTAGGTTTTTGCATAAATATTCCTCCCTTTTTAACAAAAAAAACACGTCAGACATAAGGACGAGATAACCCGTGGTACCACCTTATTTCATAACTGTGTTATGCACTTAATTCGTTAACGC
>JAEEGL010182673.1_pt1 | contig 19774 bp, 12 predicted proteins | sample 9134231 | NCBI WGS metagenome assembly JAEEGL01 (sample SAMN16246548, study PRJNA631951) | gut metagenome | biome: gut microbiome; feature: rumen; material: fiber-attached | host: Bos | place: Iran: Karaj | collected 2018-10 | reverse complement strand
GAAAATGACATTATTACTCACCGTATAATTTTTATTGATGGTAATACAATTACTGTTAAGGGTGATAGTAATAATGTTGTAGATAAACCAATTGAGAAAGAACAAGTGATTGGAAAAGTAATTAAGACTTATTCTAAACTAGGTGTTTGGAAGAAAGTGTTAATGGAACCTAAAATATTAATTAGTATATTTATTACATTATTATTATTTGATTTTGCTCTTTCTTATAATGTTAAAGATAAGAAAATTGATATTAAAGAGAAGAAAAAAAATAAAGATGATGATGTAATAATTAAGAAGATTGAATTAAAAGAAGAAGATAATAAAGTAATTGAATCAGAAGAGTTATTAGATATAACAAGAACAATAAGTATTGAAGAAATTAACAAATTAATTGCAGGTACAGATTTAGAACTTAATAAAGAAGAAATAAAAGAAGTTAAAAAAGAAATTAAAAATAAAGAAAATAAGAATTCAGAAGAAGTAAAGAAGAATTTAAATAAGAAAGAAAAAGAATTCTTAGATTATACAATTAGATTAGATTTAAGTGAAATACAAAAGAGAATAGATAAAAAAGTAAGATAGGATGTTAATATGAAAGGAATTAGGAAAATAATAAATAATATTGATAAAAAGACTTTTCGAAAATATTTAGTTTTTTCTGTTCTTTTCGTTTTGACTTTAATAATTCTTGGCAGACTAGATTTAACTAAAGCAAGGTATGAAAATGAAACAACAATTAGAATTAAACCATCTCTTGCTTTTTTCATTGTTGATGTATCTAGTCAAACGGGACAAGTAAAACTTGCTAGTATGACGCCAAGAGTAGATCCATACCTATATTCTTTTACGGTATCAAATTTTAAAAATAATAAGAGCGCTAACGTCGATTTAACTTATACAATTGAACTTATTACAACAACTAATATGCCATTAGAATTTAAAATATTTAGAGGAAATAATTCTACTACTGATGAAATTGATGCAGATACAACAACTACTAATAGCGATGGGGTATATTTCCGCCATTTAGTTATTAATGATGTTAATACAATGCCTTATAGTAATCATGTAACAGATACATATATCCTGTCTGTTGAATTTCCAGAAAGATATAAAAATAATGCTGATGATTATGCTGGTATTATTGATTTAGTTGATATTAAAATCAATGCTGAACAGGTAGTGTGATATATGAAAAAGTTCTTAAAAAGAAAATTTATCATTATTGCTATTATAGTAATTGTTGCTTTAGTTGGCACAAATACATTAGCTAAGTATATTGTTGAAGAATATCATGCTTATTATTTAAATGCTAAACATTTCTATTTTACTAGCAATAGACTTAAAAAAGATAATCCAACATATACAATTAATAATTGGTCAGGAGTAGGATCATTTAATATATCATATAACTTACTTGCTCAAAAGAATGAATATGTATTTACTGATTATGATATTGCATATACAACATCAGTTACATGTCCATCTGGAGTAACATGTACTCTAAGTAAAACTAGTGGTACTATTTATAATTCTGGCAATCACTCAGATACTGTTGTATTAAGTGTTAATCCCGGAAGATCATATAGTGAAGGTGAAAGATTAATAATTGATATAACTGCTAGTAGTACAGCACCATATGTGGAAACGATTAGGTCTAGATTTGAATATGTTGTCGGTAAACAAGGTGTTACTTATGAGATAGATGATGAACCAAACCAAGTTTATTTTATTCTTAAAATAACTAATGCAATTAACTATTGTAAAGTTAATACAGCATTTTCTAATTATGCGGTTGGAGCCTTAATAGATAATTCCGTATTTAGAACTTTAGACCCAGCAGATCAAGCAAAATGTATAAGTAAATATGTTGATTTATCATTTGATCCTAATGTAGTATTAATAGATACTACTGATAGTTTAATTGATGCTAGTACTTATACAAGTACAACTATTAATGGAGTATCTTATATAAATACTCTAAATACTCATATAGATCCATTAAGTACAATGGCTATTAAGTTTTATAAAAAGAATGTTAGTTTAGATTATACATACCCAATAACTAATCAGACAAGTGTTATTGGAGTTAATTTTCATGATTAAGAAGAGGTGAAATAATGAGTTATAATATAATTGATGAATATATTAATTTCCTAAGAAAATCATATTTAGAATTATTTAAAATTATATTTGGTGATAAATACCGTAAAGATATTAGTTCAAAATTTATAAACAAATATATAGATGTAAGATATTTTAATGAAACAAATTATTCTCAAACTAAAGACTTTATGAAAAGAATTAATAATGAATTTATTGATTTAGTTAAAAAATTAGAAACTAATGATAATATTGAAGAATTAAAAAATATAGTAGCGTTATTTGGTTATCTAGTATATTTTGATGATATTAATTATGTTGTTGAAGATGCTGAATTAATTGATTCACTTGTTAATGATGATATCGTTAAAATGGATAATAAAAAAGGTATAAAGAAACAAACAAAAGATTGGTATAGAGAATTGAATAATAAAAAAGATAGCTTTAATAAAGCAATTACAACTAGTGATTTTGAAATAATAGAGAAGAGATTATATCGTAAATTATTCTATTTATCATTAGAATATAATGTTAAAATATCTAACCTTTATAGTGAATATGCAATTGATAAAGCGTATAATAGTGGTATAATTAATGAAGATAAGGCATTTGTAACATACATAAAAGCATCAGCATTAATTTTAAATAATGCAATTAATCTAGATTTCTCCAGACGTTATATGTTACCTTTCCCAAGTAGTTTATTTGAGAAAGAAAAAAAGAGAAAAAGATTATTAGAAATACTTAATAATAATCTTGCTAAAAAGATGCTATGTGTAAGAGTTACTTATGAAGATTATAAAAAACATAGAATAGTAATTAATAACCTTATCAATGATGGATATTTCTTTGGATTAGAACTTGATTCAACATATACAGGTAATTTAGATGAATTATTCTTATTCCCGTATATACTTGTATATGAGGATACTGAAGAATATGAAATGTTAATGAGAGAGAAAGATAAATTAAAATCAAAAATAATAAGATTATAGGAGGTATACATGAGTACATTTTTAAGATTCTTATATGAATTCTTATCACTTATAATAAACGGTATTAAATATATAATACTAGGTATTTTTAATGGTATTAAATCAATGTTTAATATTCCTGAATATATAAGAATAGTAAATGATTATAAGAATGATTTTACTCTACCAGAATGGTTACTTGTTGCTCTTGCAATATTAATTACAATTGCATTTTTAGCTCTTATAATCGGAATGATATATTTCTTAATAAGAAAGTATATAAGAATTAGAAAGAGTTTAGTAGAACAAGAATCTTTACTTGAAGAAGTTGGTACTTTAAATAATGAAGTTGCTAAATTAGTTCAAGAGAAAGAGCAAATACTAGCTATGAAAGTATCTAAATTAGGACTTAAACCAGGAGAGAGTGATACAGAAGAAGTTACTGAAGGAGAACTTGTAGATGGTGAAACAGAAATAAGATTTCCAAAACTTGTCGATGTTGATAAGGAATTTAAAGATTACAAGATTCAAAATTATAATAATTCTTATGAATTACCAGAATTAGTTGAGTTATTTAGAAATTTTGCTGCAAGTCAATTAAAACTATATTATACAAGTGATATGATTCGATTATTTATATCAGCTTTAGCATCAACAAAACTTGTTATTTTACAAGGTATATCTGGTACAGGTAAAACATCACTTGCTTATGCTTGGGGAAAATTCTTAAAACATGACTCATGTATTGCATCAGTACAACCATCATGGCGTGATAGAACTGAGCTATTTGGTTATTTCAATGAATTTACTAAAAGATTTAATGAAACAGAATTATTAAAAGCAATGTATGAAGCAGGATACACTGATGATGTTTATACAGTTATCCTAGATGAAATGAATATCTCTCGTGTCGAGTATTATTTTGCCGAAATGTTATCTATACTAGAAATGCCTAATAAAGATGAATGGATAGTAGAAATCGTTCCAAATGCATGGCAAAATGACCCAGTTCATTTAATTGGCGGTAAATTAAAAATTCCACCTAATATGTGGTACATTGGTACAATCAATAACGATGACTCAACATTTATGGTTACGGATAAAGTATACGACCGTGCTATGCCAATAGATATTAATGATAAAGGTAAGGTATTTGAACCAATTGACACACCTGCTCAAGATATTAACTATTCATATTTGGATAGTAAGTTTCAAGATGCAATCAATAATAATCCAATTCATGAAGAAAATCTTAAAAAGATTGAAGCAATGGATGATTATGTTATCCAACATTTTCGTATTGCCTTTGGTAACAGAATTGTTTCCCATATGCGTAAATTCGTTCCTGTTTTTGTAGCATGTGGTGGAGATGAAATAAGAGGAATAGATTATTTTATTGCAAGAAAAATATTAAGAAAATTTGAACAATTAAATGTTGCCTACATAAGAGATGAAATTGATGGATTTGTCAAATTCTTAAATGATACTTTTGGTGAAAATAAAATGTCTGAATGTATTGAGTACTTATTAAGACTTAAGAAAATGTCATAATTAAGGTGATTTTATGGATAAACTAAAAGTAGTAAAATTATATGAAGATTCAAATGAAAAAAGTGATACTAAATTTCTTAATAATATAAGATCTAATCTACTTGTTAATACAGATATAAAAAAAGTAGAAACAGATTTTGAGTGGCTAGATTTAATGGAAGATACTATTAAATATTTGGATAATATCTTAAGAAATCCTAATAGATTTATCATTAATGAAGAAGAAATAGTTAAAATAGAATTAGCTAGAAAAACCACTGTTGAAAGTATAAGACATTTATCTAAACATACTAACTTTATTCAAAAAATTGAAGATAATGGTGATGTTAAACCATCTAAAATATTAAATATTAATAAGGATGAAAGTTATGATACATATGAAAACCGATTAATCTATACATTAATAGATAATATGGTTAATTTTGTTGAAATAAAGAAAAAAAGCTTAATAACTGAATCAAGTGTTAAAGATATTAAAAAGGCAAAATATAATGCTAGAAGTAGTATTGGAAAAGAACATGTTTTTTTGGAATTAAATTATACATCTAGTCTTGTGGATAAAAAAGATTTTGGGGGAGATATCCCAATAGAAAAAAGAATTCAAAGATTAGATGATGATATTAGTATGCTTACTAATACTGAAGTATATAAGATGTTAAAGAAACTCCATGTAGCAAGAGTAATACCTCCAATTAAGAAGACTAATTTAATACTTAAAAACACTAATTTTCAATATGCTATGAAATTATGGGATTATTTGCAAAATCATGTTGCGGATGATACTAAAATAGTTAAATCTAATAAGAAATATGAAGATAATGGTATTTTAAAAGAATATATGAATAATACATTCCTTCTAAATTATTTAGCTATGGATACAATTGGTGAGGGTTCAAATAAAAATAATAAAACAGAAGTAATTGAAGAAATTACGGAAAATTTAATTCAAAGAATAGTAGAGTTAAATGCTGAATTACCCCTTACTAAATTAAAAGAAACAATCGGGGATAAAATAGCAATTATTAAATATAAACATGAAGCTAGTCTTCAAGAAATACAAAATATATTTACAGAACATATTAAAGATTATTTAGAAAAAATAGAAAACACAGATTTATAGGAGTTGATATTAATGAAAGTATTCCTTAAAGTATTAAAGGGTATAGTAACAGTATTTTTAGTTATTGTTCTTCTTTTAGTTATATTTCAAAAAGTAACTAATAATAAAATAGCCGTAGGTAATATATATATATTTGAAGTAGCATCAGCAAGTATGGCTCCTGAATATAAAGTAGGAGATGTCATTGTTGTTAAGAAAGCCGATGCAAACGAAATAAATGTTGGTGATGATGTTACTTATTTAGGGAAAGAATCTAATCTATCTGGATTAATAGTAACTCATAGAGTTATTAGTGAGAGAGAAGAAAATGGTGTAAAATATTTTACTACCAAGGGTATAGCTAATAATATAGAGGATCCCGAAATAGAATATAATGATATATATGGTAAAGTATCTTATCACACAATTATATTTAGTTTTGTAGGAAGATTAATGACTAATATTGTTGTATATTATTTGTTATTTATAGCAGTAGGAGTATCTTTTGCTTATGAAGTAGTATCTTCTTTTATAATTAAAGATGAAGATGATGAAGAGGATATAGAAAAAAATGAAGAATAAAAAATCTTCAAAAATTGGGGTAATAAAACCAGCTAGAATTATTATTCTAATTGTTTTTATTATGGCCAATACTTTTGCTTGGTTTATTTATGCAAATAAAGTAAACAGTAATATAAATGTTCATGTTAAAGGTTGGAATGTAACTTTTGAAGCCAATCAAAATCAAATTACTAATCAAGTAAATGTAACAGTTGATGACTTATATCCTGGTATGACTGATTATGAATATAATATAAGTGCTTATAATAATAGTGAAGTTACAGCAAGTCTTACTTATGAAATAATTGAAGCTCGTATATTAAATGATACTTATGTAACTGTTGAAGGTAGAGGATCAAGAGGAGAAACTGTATTATCTACTGATTTACTTAGTGCTGATTTAGAAGAAATGTTAGCAGAAGATTATCCTTTTACAATTACATTAAGTACAACAGGAACTTTACTTAATACTAATAATGGCCAACAAGATTTTTATTTAAATGTTGAATGGCCATATGAAAACAATCAAGATGCACTTGATACAACATGGGGTATTGCAGCTAGTAATTATAAAACTAGTCATCCTAATTCTCCAAGTATTTCTTTAATTGTTAAATTAATAATTACTCAAAATCCAAGTTAAGGTTCATTTGAATTATTATTGTTATTATTATTTGCAGTAGATGCTTGAACAAAGTCAATATCTACTTTAATTGATGCTTCGCCATTAACAGCAGCATCAGCATCATCGCTATTATCCATAGTTTCGGTTAAAGCATTATCATTCCATTTAACATAGATAGTATATGTATTTGATGTGGTTTGTTCACCAACTGAATGTGAACTTGTTATAGTAGTTGTGGTTACATCATTTAAATTAACAACACTACCATTATTTAACTTATAACCAGAGAACACTAAATCGGTTACTGTATTATCATCACCTTGACTCAAGGTGATTGTTTCATTAAAGGCAACATCAACATTAGATGAATCAATAGTTATTTGAAATGATCCAGTACTAGTTGGAGCAATAACACCTGAAGCTATATTTTGATTAGCATCCCAAGTAGGTATAATTGTATTAGAGAAATCTGAATTACTTAAGACATCTTGGGTATTAACTAAGAATGCCCATCTTGATATTGAGAATGAACTATTAGCACTTGCACTAGATATATACTTAGCGTAAGTGTCTTGTATCATATTAATAACAAGTAAAAGAGATATGCAAGCTAGTAGCACTCTAAATCTACGTTTTTTTAGAATTTTAAGCATAGTTATCCTCCTTTACTCTATATCATAATTATATCAAAGAGAGTATAAGAAATGTTAATCAAAATGTAAAAAACACCAATAATTGACACTTTATATACAATAATATTGTAAATAAAAAAGTTCGACTTTTTGTCGAAAAAAGTTGCTTTTTAGTATTGCAATTTTAAAAAAAATACTATATTATATTTATATATGATAGTAATGTATCATATGTCGGTGATGATTTATGGCCAAAGAAGTGATTGTAACAGCTAAGCGAGTAAAGAACCGAAAAAGATTATCTAAGGTAGTAAGAATTAGTTTATTAATATTACTAGTCTTTCTAATCTTATTGTATATAGTTCTTGAAATTATATATAACGAAGGTAGATTTACTGTTATTCTGGATTCAAATCGTACATTAGAAAGTGGTTTAGCAGTTTTCGATAGTCTAAACAATGGACACGGTAAAAGAAAACTGGAAGCTACTCCAATAAGATTTATGGATAATATATCTTATAAATGGATACCAGAGAATGTCGATACGGAAGCTGATGGATCGCATAATGGTCAAAACTACATTGCATATAGTTTCTATGTTGAAAATCAGGGCAATGAAGTATTGAATTATCACTATGAAGTAATAGTGGATGACGTTATAAAAAACGTTGATAACGCTATACGAATTAGGATATATCGAAATGGAGAAGATACGACGTATGCTAAAAGGAGTTTCTTAGGAAACGAACCAGAAAAAGATACGGTTCCATTTAAGGATATTAAAAATGCAGAGGGAACAATAATATTGGAGAAAGTTACTGATTTCAAACCGGACGATTTAGACAGATATACTGTTCTAATATGGCTTGAGGGTGATGATCCGGATTGTACCGATGCACTAATTGGTGGCGAAATAAAAATGCACATGGTTATTACTGAAGAACACATAGAAAAGGGTAGGAGTGAAAATTAATGAAAAAGAAAGAAGAAAAGAGAAGAAAGAAGTTAAGAACGTTAATTCTATTACTATTTTTAACAATTATTATGTTTGGAACTGCAACATATGCATGGTTCACAGCTAATAGAAATGTTACAATTAGTACTTTGAACGTTCACGTAGAAGCAAGTAACGGGTTACAAATTTCTACAAATGCCAATAACTGGAAATCTGTAATTACTAACGCAGATATTACTACATATGCGTATGAAAATAATACAAATATGTTACCTGCAAATGTATCAAACGTATCTACAAACGGAGATGTTAATAGTACAACTGGTAAAATGTATATGTATAAACCAACAATTACTACAGATGCTAATACTGGTAATTATGTAATATCAACTCAAGCAGATACTGAAGCTGCTGGAACAACTGGTAACTTTATAGCATTTGATATATTCCTTCGTGTTGATAGTGCTCAAGATATTTATTTAACAAATGCATCAAATGTAACTGCAAGACAAGGATATGATGATAAAGGTCTTAAGAATGCTGCTCGTGTTGCATTCGTTAAACAAGGACATGGAGCATCAACTGCAAGTGTATCAACATTAATAGGTTTATCAAATCAAATTGCATCAAGCGCATGGATTTGGGAACCAAATAGTGATGCACACATGCAAATAGTAACTACACAAGTTGCTCCAGAATATGAAGTTATTATTGGAAACCAACAACCAGATGAACAACATCCAGATGTAGTTCCTGATGATTACACTGATTATTATGGTGTATTACATGAAATTAGTACTCCAGTTAACTTAAAGAACTTAGTTAATGGTACTGATACTACAAATGCTGAAGAAGTTACACCAGACTTAAGAACTGTTTATGGAGATACTGCATATCATCAAGTATTCTCATTAGCAGCTGGTGTTACAAAATTCCGTGTATATATGTGGATAGAAGGACAAGATATCGACTGTGAAAATAATGCGACAGGATCTGATATAAGTTTCAATATCCAATTAAGTACTGAATCTAGTGCTCCTGCACAAAATCCATAGTAGCAATTAAAGGAAGAAAAATCTTCCTTTTTTTATTGCAAAAAAATGCTCTATTTTCTTTAAATTTTTCCCTATATATGATATTATAAATAATAGGAAGGTATGCATTAAGATGGTATTAAAAGATGTAACTAAAAAACATAAGAATGTACTAATACTTGCAGGATTATTAATTGCAATTATTTTTGCTATCCATTTCTTTAATACCTATAGTGAAGATGTATCTGATTCTTCATGGGATGGAGTAGTAGCAACTAGTTTTAGTGGTGGTACTGGATCTATAGAAAACCCATTTATAATTTCTTCAGCTGGTGAACTTGCATATTTTGAATCTTTATTAAATGGGGAAGATGCATCTGTTTATTTAAATAAAAATTATACTATTACATCATCTATAAATTATGGTGATTATAATTTTAAAATAAATAATACTGAACCTTTTGGTGGTACCATTAAAGGTAATGGTCATAAAATATATAATATTAATATTACAGATGGTATTTTTAATGAAATTGATGGGGCAAATTTCTACGATTTGAATTTAGATATAAATTATACTCAAACTAGTGATATTGGTTATATTCTTGGAAATACTGTTAATGATACAGATATAATAATGTTTATTGTATCAGGTGATATTGAAGTAGACGAAGATAAATCATTTGGTGGACTTCTTTATAATTCAAGTAACAATGTATTATCGAATATAATCTTAGATTATAATATCAAATCCAAAAGTGAAAATATATCTAAATTTGTTAATTCATCTAATGATGATGATATATCTAATATTTTAGTAAAAGAAGATAATTATCCAATATCAGTAAATAATTCGGACATTAAAGTATCTAGTTATAAAAAAACTAATAATGCTAACCTAGATAGTTTTAATAAAGATTTATATGAAGTTAGCGTTGTTAAAGATGAATTCATAATTGAAGAAGTAACAAAGAATGAAGAAATTGTTGAAGAACCAGTAAAAAAAGAAGAAGCAACTAAAGAACCAACTGTTAAAGAAAAAAGTGGGAAAAAATCAGTTAGAGGATTAAGTGGTGTAACCCAAATAACTGAGCATAATTCTGGATTAGATGGTACAACTTTGTATGTTAATGATTTTGTAAGTGACAGAAATTATTTAATTGGACTTAATTATGCGGAAGTAAGGAGTACGTCACTACCTAGTGGAGTATCAACAGGTTACTATGATGATGAATACTTAGTTAAAGTACAAATTATTTATGATGGGAAAGATATAAATAATTCTTCTTTAGTTGGAGCAGTATCTCCAATTAATAATGAAAATACTAATAAATTTGTATACTATAAGTATTATCCACTAGAAAGAACTTCTAATGGTACTTTAGCAGTAGATGCAAATAATGACAATTATATAAAAATTGAACTTATAGATAATCCGTTTAGTAAGAGACCATATGTTACTCAAAATAATACAACTACTGAATATGGATTTAATGGATGGGTATGTAATCAAGGAGAAGACACTACAGCAGGATTATGTGATGTATCTAGGTTTATATTTGATTATGATGATTATACAAGATACCTACAAATACCAGTCGATGGAGAAAGTGAAATAGTAGTGCATTTAAATGCTAGTTGGTATAAGGCAGATGTTAGAACTTCAACATCTGATATTGGCAACTTTAAAACTATGCAAATGCAACCAACAAATTATTCTGTAACCGAAACAGTTACTGGACCAGCTAGTTATTACTGGGATGATGATTATGCTAGGATGGAATATACTGGTGAATACTATGTAAGGTCTGATGGACGTTTACCTGGAGGTAAGTGGTATAAAACTAGTTTAACTAGTGGTAATACTTATACTTATATTAGTACAAGTATGTGGAGTAATCCTAGATGTCCAAATAAACAAACTTGTTATATATATGATGCAAATACTACATATATTACTGAGGGGACAAAATATGATGGTGGTACATATACATTTATTGGTTCTTTTCATGCTACTGCTAATAATACAGAGACTACTATTAATACCTATAATACAAATTATATGGAATTGCGATTTGACCCAGAAGGACAATATACATTAACATCCCAAGTTCAAAGACAAAAATCTTATATACCTATTGGAGGAGATACTTCAGGATTCTTCTATCAAGTATCTAATCCAACTTCACAAATGATTAATACAGGTAAATACTATAACAATAATGGTGAATTATGTACTAGTACAAGTGGATGTTCAACAGCATATAAATTAATTCATTATGATGATGAAACATTAAAGAGTAATGGTAATTCAGTATCATTAATGGAACAAGATTCTGATGGTAATGCCATTGATGCTGCTAAATATTATTATTTAGTTACAAGAGATATGAATATATTTAGATATACTAGTACCAGTGGAATAAGTTATTCAGATTTAAATCAATCTAAACCATTTACTATTACGGGTACTGCATTGGGTGGTACAACTGCGGCAGGTAGAATTAATATTACATCTAACCATTTAAATGTTGGAAATGATTTAGTTATTGAAAATATTCGAATTGATGGGCCAAATTATGACTTAACAGTTACTGGACGTAACGGATATGATAATAAAGGATTAGGTTCAGATAGTACTTCAGGAGCAATATATGCCTATTCAAAAAATTTGAAAATAGGTAGAAATGTAACTAGTTATGATGGAACTAATTATATGGTTGTTCAAGGTATATATGGTGGAGCATATGGATCAAGTCCTTCTGGAAAATTTAGAGTAATAGTTGAGAGTGGCTATTATTATGCCTATCATAGCGGAAGAATGAATGGTGGTAGTACTAACTATTCATTTAATGAAACTACTATTTTTGGTAGTGATTTTGATCGTGTACAAAATAGTAATCAAAAATTAAGATTCTTAATTGGACTAGATGGATATGCTGGTGGTAATAATACTGCTGGAAATAGCTCTTTATTTGCATCATATAACATAGTAAGAAGTGGTTCATTTGGTTATAACTATGATGGAACGCCTAATACAGATAATACCTCTGGTTTATATATTGGAGCAAGGTCAAGTACCTACATGAATTCCTTGACAGGAGCCAAAATAGAAGGTGGATTAATAAACACTGTTGTTGGTGGTTATGGTTATAATGGATCTAACACAACTAATTCAACATTTATAGGTATGAGTGGAGGAACAGTAAGATCAATTTATGGTGGTGCTGGTCACTCTACAACTAAAGGTAATCGTATTGTATGTGTTACTGGAGGTACAGTTAGTTATAGTGTTCTAGGTGGATCAGATAGTTACGATTCTGGAGAAACAAATGATGGTATTGTTCAAGGATCTACACTTGTTTATGTTGGTGGTAATGTAACAGTAGGTGGAGGATCTGGTGAACTTTATGGAGTTGAATCTGGTTCTGTATTTGGAGCAGGAGGAGGAGATAGAACTTCTGACCAAAAAGGAACAGTTTATAATTCTCATGTTATTATAAATGGTGGAACAATTAATACTGCTGTATATGGTGGTGGAAATCATGGTTCAACTGGAACTCAATCAACTACAGCATCTACTACAAAAATAGAAATACTTGGTGGTACTATAGGGTCTGTTTATGGTGGTAGTAAATCAGCAGGATTTAGTAAATCGAATTATAAAACAAATAGCCTAATTGATATAGATATTTCTGGTGGTACAATAGGAAATGTTTATGGAGGTTCAAGTAGAGAAGGAACAATAAATGGTACTATTGATATAAGTGTTACTGGTGGTAACATCACTAATATATATGGTGGTGGTAGAGGTGGAGAGGAATCTGCTACACCAACAGAACCAGCAACTACTGGTACATTTACAACTAATAGTGTAACTGTTACTATTGGTGATAGTAATGGTGGCCCTAATATTAGTGGTAATGTTTATGGTGGTAGTGCCTTTGGTAGTGTTAATGATACTAGTTTAGGAAATGTTCAAGTTATAGTTAATGATGGTAATATAGTAGGTAGTGTTTTTGGTGGCGGAGAAGGAGATTCTAGCCACGATCCAGTTGTTAATGGTAATATTACAGTTACAATTAATGGTGGAGATATAGGTAGTGTCTTTGGAGGTAATGACCAAGCTGGTTCTTATACTAAACAAGATGAAGTTCACCTAAATGGTGGAACCATTGAAAACGTTTATGGTGGAGGGAATCGATCTAGTGTAACAAATACTCATGTTTATTTAAGCGGATCTACTGTTACAAATATTTATGGTGGGTCAAATACATTGGGTAATGTATCTACAACAACAATAAGTGTTGCTAGTGGAACAGTTCAAAATGTTTATGGTGGTAATAACTTGGGTGGTACTTGTGGTACAACGACAATTAATGTTACTGGCACTGCTAGTGTAAATGGAAGCATTTATGGTGGTGGTAATCAAGTTGCAACAACTACTACAAACGTTATATTAAATTCATGTACAGGTACTATTCCTAATGTCTATGGTGGTGGTAATGCTGCAAGTGTTACAACTGCTAATGTTACAAATAATGGAGTAACAGTTACTAATATGTTTGGTGGTTCTAATTCATCAGGTACAGTAACAAATTCCTATGTAACAAATAATAGTGGAACAGTTACAAATATATATGGCGGTAATAATGCTGGAGGTAATACCGTAACAAGTCATGTTGATTTTGTAAATGGTAATGCTACGACTATCTATGGTGGTGGTAACCAAGCCAATGGTGGAACTTCTAATGTTATTATTAGAAACGGTACAGTTGGAACAGTCTTTGGCGGCGGAAATAGTGCCGGATTAACATCATCAGATGTTCACGTAATAAGCGGATCAATAACAGATATATATGGTGGATCAAATAATAGTGGTGTAGTAAGCAGTACAAATATATTAATCGATAACACATCAAATACAGTTACTGGTGTATATGGTGGTGGTAATCGTGCTCAAGCCGGAAGTACATCAGTAGAAATAACTGCTGGTACATTTACAAATGTTTATGGTGGAGGAAATCTTGCCCAAGTAAATGGTAATACAGTAGTTGATATAAATGGCGGTACAATTAATGGTAATATCTATGGTGGAGGAAACTTTGGTGTTGTTACTGGTTCATCTACTGTTACTCTTACTGGTCCAACAATTCTTGGTAGTGCTTATGCTGGAGGTAATGGTTCTACTGCAATAGTTCAAGGTAATACAAGTATCACAGTTGATGATGGTACTACAGTTGGAACTAATTCATCAGTTGCACCACATGCTGGATGTGTATTTGGTGGTGGAAATCAAGCTGAAACAGGTGTAAGTGGCTCAAGTATTACAAGTACCGTAAATATTGTTGGTGGTACTTTCTATGGAAATATCTATGGAGGTGCTAATACATCACTTATCTATGGTAGTACAAGTGTTAATATTGGTGATTCAGCATATTCGAATGGTTTAACGAAGAGCAATATATATATAAAAGGCCATGTATTTGGTGGTGGTGAAGCTAATGCATCAGGATCAGAAATATATGACTGGAACTATATAAGTGTTAATGAAGGAACTAATATTGTAGTTGATGGAACAGGATATAATAACCTTACCATAGGTGGTTCATTCTATGGTGGAGGTAATGCATCATCAGCTAGCGGTGTTAGTTACTTACTTATTAAAAATTATGGAACAAGTAATAATCCAAAGAGAAATGTATCTATTCAAAGAGTAGATTATGTAACAATTGATCATTCATCTATTCTATTAAAAGGTGCAGTTGATAGAGCTAATGATTATGCTACAGAATTATTCTCAATCAGTAGAGTACAAGATTTAAAACTTAAAAATAATTCTGAATTATATTTAGTAACAGGAGCAAATTTATTAGAAAAATTTGAAAGTGTTGATAGTTCAAATAATTATGCAACCGTTACTATTAATAAGAATACTAATACAGTAACTAAATCAGTTGATAATCGTGTTTATATGTATGAAGGTAAGAACTTAAATGTTGCTAAAGACCAACAAGTTACTGATTATGGTGATGTTAAGGGTATGACATTCTTGGGAATATTTAATTATGATAATGATAATAATGTTAATACTGGTATCTATAATAGTACTTATAATGCAGGGGATTTACTTCCTTGGTCTGGTACGTTTAGTAGAGGTAGTTATGTTTTAGGTAAACACCTTACTAATCATGATATAACAGTTGATGGATTCTATACTAATAATATTAATGAAGAAACAACAGTTAATGAAGTTGATTATATTACTCCAACTCCTGAAAGTGGAGACTTCTACATGTGGTTAGTTGGAGAAAATGTTATTGAATATAATGTTAATTTAGTAGCATCAAAATATTCAACATTAGGTTCAGAAGAATTATCATTTCTAGAATTCAATAAACCTAATACATCATTCCAAATTTTAAGCTTAGATAGTAGTGAAATAGCATCAGGTATTTCTTTAGTGGATAGAAACAGTATTCCAAGAGTAGCTGATACTACTCAAGAAGCAAATTCAGTATTTGGTTTATCTATGGAATCATCTAATAATGGTTGGTTAACATTTGGTAAGACATCATTCTATACTAGAGAACCAAGTATTGGTGGAACAACATACTATGAAGGTGAAAATTCTACAGTAGTGCCAACTATGTTATTCTATTTATATCATTCTAAGAATATAACCGAAACTCAAGATTTAGGTACAGTAAGAATATCTGTTATGGCAATTACAAAAGTTAATGCCTTATCAAATGAAATAAAAAGACTAGTAATAAATGTTAACATGTCAACAAGAATGTTTAATACCATTGAATATGAAGGCGCTATGACACCAGGTGATAAATATGAATTATTTGCAGCAACTAGAACTAATATAACAACCAAGAGTAAATTTAGTGCATATTATGGTATATTTGCAGCAGATACAAATCTTTATAGAACTGGCTATACTCATGTTCTTACATCAACTTATGTCTTACCAGTTGGCACTAAAATAACAATGATTGATTTTGGCGGTAGTCAACCAGAATACTACTACCATGTTATTGATGCTAATGACTATGCAAGAGCACTCGCGGAATATAATTCTTATAATGAAGATCCAGAAGCATCATATCCACTTTCAATGTTTACGAAGATGGGTAGTAAGAGTAATAATAGTAATTATAATGATGCAACACAGAACTCTATTTATTATGATGGTACAAACTCGATTGAAGAATTTATCTTTATTGTAGATTTTGGTGATACAAATATAACGCAAAATCAATTAAATAATAAACTATTAATTGAATTAAGAGATAGTAATAATGAAACAATTTTATCTGTATTAGGTATTCAACATTCACAATTGACTTATAGTTTATATGCTAATAGTGATGCAGAAATTAATGTTAATATTACTCCTAGTGATAATCCATTATATATTGGTTATAGTGATATATTTGATATGGTAATTGGTTATGAAAGCACATCATTAAATGGTGTAACTATTACAGATACTCAATATTTTGATTCAAAACTAGGTGTTCAAGTATATATTAAAAATAATCAAAATAATGTGTTATCTGGTACTGACCTTACTGGTACTTATTTTCAAGTTGATGGAGTAAGATATTATCCAGATATTAATGGCTATACCCATATTAAACTAGCAGATAAGGTTGGTAATACAGAAAAATGGTTAATATTTAATACTGATAACTCGACACTGGCAAGTGGAAGTTATACGTTTGTAATAGAAACATTTGCATCTCCAGATGGAATATATTATAGTAAGGGTGATACTAATAATAAAAATGTTCCAATAACAATTATTAGTAGTGTTTATGGATTAAATCCTATTATAGATGATAATAGCGTTATCTTTAGTGCAAATAATGATAAGAATTTAGCATTTACTATAAACTATACATCTCTTTTGGATAATCCAAATATAAGAATAGCAATGTATAGAAGAAAATATGATAATATTTATGATACTAATTATGAATTAGTAGATTTACAGGATTATGTTGATCAGCAATTATTTGGTACAAATAATACAAATGAATATCTACTTGTTAATGATCCACTTGCTACAAATGATTTTGTTCTATTAATGGAAGATGAATTATTAACTGGTACATATAGATTAGCATTTAGATTATATGATAATGATACAATGATTGGTGAAATAATAAGGTATATTATAATAAAGTGAGGTAATTATGGAAGAAGAACTTAAAAAATTAGATAATAGTGAACTTATTAGTGTTTATAGATTAATTCTAGAACATATGGAATATCTTAAGAATGAGTCTGAAAAAGTTGATAAGGAGGAAGAAAAATGATTGATGAATTAACAAATAAATATAACGAAATGAAGGGTATCATCGAGGTTCTTCCTCAAAATACTAAGCCTAATCGTAAGAGAAAAACCGAATATTTAACGGATGCTTTAAAAGAAGATGAAAAGAAAATAGTTAAGGTTAAAGAAGAAATAGAGAGAAGATTAAAAACTTTTGATGGGCTTAGTAAAAACAAGGAAATAGATAAGTTAAAAGAAAAGTTAGAAACCTGTAAAATTGTCAATGAATGGAATATTTATAATAGATCTTATGAAAAAATACATCTAGATTATTATTTATATGAATTAGATAGATATTATAAAGATGATTTAGATTATGTAAATGAATGTATTCTTAAAATAGTAGAGAGTTTTAAAAAAGTTGGTATTAGTCTTAAAAAAGAAGATTTTAATTATAATGAATTATCTTCAGAATATATGGAACATATATTAAGAAATGATGATAAGGAAAGCCTTAAAGAAATCTTTGAGAGAATCTACTGGAAAAATTCTGACATAGTTAAAATAATCGCTGCTAACTTTAGAAGTATCTATTTAAGATATGAAAGAGAAATAGATAAATTCTTTCTTACAAGACATGTTAATTATTTAAAAGAACATGACGATGAAGAGATGTATAAATTAAAGATTAAGTTATCTAAAGATCTGGATAGTTTAATAAGAAAAGATAAATATTTAAACTTTGAAAAATTTAAAAATGGAGAATTAACTCTTGGTGATTTTAAAGATATAACTAAAATAAAAGAAAAATATTTCCAAGATAGTAATTATAATTATGATAACTTAAGTGAAATATACCATGTATTAAAAGAATATAAGATATTATTAGATTATAAATATTTATTTAATGATATGCGTGATAAATTAGATAAAAAAGATAGTTTAAAAGATGTTATGAGTAAACTGTTAAAAGATATTAATAATGAAGAAAAAACTTTATTAAAACTTAATAGTAAAAAGAATAAGAGATCTATCTTTGGAAAGATTAAGAATGATGAAAAATGGTTATTTGATTATCGTAATACTTTAAATAAATTGTTTGATGACTATAAAAGTTTAGATAAAGCATATTTAGATAATATTGTTTATAGAGTGCTATCTAAGGATTCAACTATTCTAGATGTATTAAAACTAATATGTAGTAATTATTTATATTTTGTAAATAAAACTAAAGAAGAAAATGAAGATGAAAACATCAAAGTTATTAGAGATAAATATGAAGAGTTAAAAGAATATGTTAATAATAATGACTTTTATATGATAAATAACATTGCACTATTAGATGAAAGACAAATGAAGCAAATAATAAGTAATAAATATAATTTACAAAATATATCATTAAGTATAGATAGTTTAACTGTAGATAATATAGATAATACTATTAGTGATATAAATAAATTAATTACATATGAAGATTTAATTAGTTCTAATATATCATTAGAAGATATTTCCTTATATATTGAGTATAATAATATGTTAGCTAAAGAAAATAATTAAAGTATCCTTAATGGATACTTTTTTATTCACTTATATTTACTATATTCATAAAATACATTAGGTGATAACTATGAATTATAAGATTGTAATAGATCCTGGTCATGGCGGTATTGATGGCGGAACTGTTGCTAATGGAATAGTAGAAAAAGATTATACTTTAAAGATAAGTGAATATATGAAGAAGAGATTTGAAGAACTTGGTGTTCCAGTCAGTATTACAAGAGATAGTGATATAACATTGACTTCAAATGATAGGCCTAAAAAAGTTCAATCATTTTATGGTAAAGGGAATGATGTAATAGTAATATCTAATCATATTAATGCTGGTGGTGGAGATGGAGCAGAAATAATATATTCATTAAGAAATAATGATACTTTATCTAAGAATAT
>JAEEGL014671493.1_pt1 | contig 19775 bp, 22 predicted proteins | sample 9134231 | NCBI WGS metagenome assembly JAEEGL01 (sample SAMN16246548, study PRJNA631951) | gut metagenome | biome: gut microbiome; feature: rumen; material: fiber-attached | host: Bos | place: Iran: Karaj | collected 2018-10 | reverse complement strand
GGGCGGTCGCAGGTTCGAGTCCTGCAAGGTCCACCACTTATTTTGCAGGTGTGGCGAAATTGGCAGACGCACTAGACTTAGGATCTAGCGGGGTGACCCATGGGGGTTCAAGTCCCTTCACCTGCACCATTTTAATTAGCAATCAACTAGATTGTTTTTTTATTAAATTAAAAATAAATTATGATATACTATTATTAGGTGATAAGTAATGAATAATAATGAAAAAGTCAATTTGATTTTGGATATTAGTGAACATAATTGGGGATTAATAAGTTCATTTGATTGGGTTAAAAAAACTTGGTATATATATGATAATTTAACTATTAAATATATAGTTGAATTTAATTCATGTAGCAAAAAGAACTTTTCTATCACTTACAAAATTAGTAATGATTTTTTAAACAAAATTTTAAATAATATAGAATAAGCTAAAAAAAATAATGTGGTTATTGAAGCTTGTGATGGTGAAGCTTGGAAGTTTATTCAGTATAATGACAATAAAATAGTATGGCAAAGAGATTTGGGGTATATTTATGGAATTACATCTTTAGAAAAAGTATCTAATTATTTATTAAATTTAGTTTATAAAAAATGATATAATTAAACTAATAATTTTATTAGTTTTTTATTTGCATAAAATTTATATTAATATTCAAACTAATAATATGAATAAGAAAAAATTTAATAGGAATTTAATAGATTTTATAGAAAAATCAACATGTTCATTTACCTGTATTGAAGAAATAAAAAACATATTAAATAATAATGGTTTTAACGAATTATATGAATCTGATTTAAACAATATTAATACTAATAAATTTTATATTACTAGAAATGATGCGAGTGTAATTGCAGTTGAAATTCCTAAAAATAGTAGTGATTCGTTTATGATAGTGACCACTCATACTGATACGCCTTCTTTATTATTAAAACCCGATTGTTCATATATCGAAGAAAAATATTTAAAGTTAAATACTATGCCATATGGGGGACTACTAAATTTTGGGTGGATAGATCATCCTTTGTCATTATCTGGTAGGATTGTGTATAAAGAAAAAAACAATTTAAAAACAGAAATAATAGATTTTAAAAAGCCAATGTTAATTATACCAAGTGTTGCAATTCACCAAAAAAGTAATTCAAATACAAACTTAAAATTAAATGAACAAATAGATTTACAACCTATAATTGGAATATCTAATGATTTAAATGATTTTAATAAATTGCTAGATAAAGAATTAAATAAAGAAATAATTGATTATGATTTATATGCATATAATATAGAAAAGCCCAAATTAATTGGAAATAATAAGATACTTATTTCTCCTAGAATTGATAATTTAACAAGTGTGTATTCCGGATTATATGGATTTTTGGAATCTAATTCTCAATGTATCAAAGTATTTTGTGGTTTTGATAATGAAGAAATAGGAAGTTTAACAGAAGAAGGAGCAGATAGCAATTTCCTTTTAAATATATTAAAAAAAATATCTTCTTCATTAGAATTTGATTTATCTTCTTCATTACAAAAATCATTTATAATAAATTCTGATAATACACATGCGGTTCATCCAAATCACAAAGAATATGCTGATGAAACCGGCAGAGTTTATTTGAATGAAGGTGTATGTATTGTAAGAGAAGCAGGAACTTCTACTAATTCGTTATCATCATCCATTGTAAAATCAATTTGTAAAAATAATAGAATAAATTTTCAAGATGCAACTGCAAGAAGTGATATAACTGGTGGTTCAACATTAAGTGGTATGAGTTTAAGACATGTAAGTATATTATCAATAGATGTAGGTATACCACAACTTTCTATGCACTCTTCAATTGAAACATGTGGAATAGATGACATATATGAATTATATAAATTAATATACTATTTTTATAAAACTAAAATATTGAAAGATTTAAGTAAAAAAACTATTATTTTAAAATAGTTTTTTATTTTGTAAAATATTGTAAAAATATTAATGTTTTATCTAAAAAGTATTGAAATAATGCTTATTAAATTGTATCCTAATAGTAGGAAAAATCATAAAAGTGATATTAAGGAAGGAGCAAAAAATGAAAACAAAGCTTATGTCAAGAATCTTTTCAACATTTTTATGCGCAGTTTTGATTATTATTTCATTGTTTTCTGTTTACGATTATTTGTTAGTCAAAAACAATCATAGGCCAATTTTTTGTATAAAAAAAGATATAAAAGGCGAATCTTATACTTGTAAAAGTATTTTATATAAGTATTATTATTCTGTAGGAGATAACTATGTTAATTTAAGATTTGTGCCAATTTGGGAAGAGTTGAGAGAGAAAAAATGAAAAAAGTATTGAAGTGTTCAATAATTATTCTTTGTTTAATAGCTTTTAATTCATGTAAAAAAAGCAATGAAATTGATAGAAAAGATAATGATGAATATAGTTTTGAAGATATAGAATATATTTCAGTTCCAATAGAAGAATTAAACAAGCTAGATTCTTATAGTTATAAAACAACTATTGATAATACTAAATATAATTTCACTTACTATTTTAAGGATGGAAAATGTGTTGGTTCAAAAGAAGAATTAGTTTTTCCTTCTTCAGAAATTGCAAAAAAATATTATGATGAGTTAAAAGAAAAAGATGAAACAATTGAACTTAAAGTAAATGCTAATAAAGTGACTTATTATTTGAAATCAGAATATTTAGAGTATTTGTTATACCCTAAAGAAGCATTAATAGATATATTAAATGATAGTGAACTAGAATAACTTTAGAATATTTTTCTTGACAAAATAATAAATTTATTATATATTAGTTAAGTAATAAAAAAAGAAAGAAGTGTATTCACTCACCTGATTGATTAATCGATAGGTAAAAAGCTTAATATTAAGTCTTTTAAAGTGAATACTATTGTATTCATTTTTTATTTAAATTTGGAGGTGTTTAGAATAGCTAAACAAAGTGATGCTCTTATAAATGAGCAAATTAATTTTAAAGAAGTAATAGTAATTGGACCTAATGGAGAAAAAATGGGATTAAAGTCTATTGAAGACGCAAGAACATTAGCTTCTTATGCGGGACTTGATCTTGTTTTAATGACATCTTCTCCACAACCTGTTTGTAAAATTATTGATTATAACAAATATCGTTATGAAAAGCATAAGAAAGAAAAAGATCAAAGAAAGAAACAATTAGCACAAAATCTAGATGTTAAAGAATACAGATTAAGTGTTACGATTGATGTTCATGACTTTGAAACAAAGCTTAGAAATGCAACAGCATATTTACAAAAAGGACATAAAGTAAAAGTTACTATTAAGTTTAAAGGAAGACAAATAGCACATCCTGAATTAGGAAGAGATGTTATTCTTAGATTCTGTGATAGACTAGAAGGAATAGCTATTAAAGAAAGTGAGCCTAAATTAGAAGGTAGAAGTATGGGGCTTACTTTAGCACCAATTAAGTAGAAAGAAGGGAATATTATGCCAAAGCAAAAATCACATGGTGGAATAAGTAAAAAAATTAAAGTAAGAGTAGGTGGAACCACTAAAATAGGAAGACCAGGAGGAAATCATAATACTGGTAAGAAAAATACAAATTTTAACAGAAAAAACAGAAAAGGTACTAGTTTGAGTAAAGGTGACTCAAATAGATACAAGAAAGTTATGTAAGGGGGATTAGACTATGACAAGAGTTAAAGGTGGAGTAGTATCTAAAAACAGAAGAAGAAAAGTATTAAAACAAGCTAAGGGATATTTTGGAAGTAAACATAGATTATATAAAACAGCTCAAGAACAACTTTTCCATTCAGGAGCTTATAGTTATCAAGATAGAAAGAAAAGAAGTGGAGACTTTAGAAAACTTTGGATAACAAGAATTAATGCTGCTGTAAGAGCAGAAGGAATGAGTTATTCAAAATTTATTAATGGTCTTTCAAAAGCTGGTATATCAATTAACAGAAAAATGCTAAGTGAACTTGCAATTGCTGATATTGAAGAATTTAAAAAACTTATAAAAATTTCTAAAGATGCTTTAGAAGGTAAAGTTAAAAAAGCAGAAGAAAAAGTTGAAAAGAAAGAACCAAAAACAACTGTTAAAAAAGAAACTAAAAAAGAATCTAAAGATTTATCTGTATTAACAGTTGCTGAATTAAAAGCATTAGCAAAAAATAAAAAAATTGAAGGTTACACTTCAATGAAAAAAGCAGAATTATTAGAAGCTTTAAAATAGCAAAATAAAATAACCTATATATTAGGTTATTTTTCGTTTACAAAATTATTTAAGTATTCATTATACGCATCAATTTCTGGTGTATTATCTATTCTTTTATATTCTATATTTTTTTCTTCTAATATTCTTTTAACAAAATAATCTGTTAAATATGGATTTCTCATAAATAGAGGGCCTAATGTATATGTTGCGTAAAAGTTTTTATAAATATATCCTTCTTTTTGATCCCCGGGATAATTTCCACAACCTTTTACTATTTCAAACATAGGAGTTTCTATATTATATATGGTTCCACATCTATTTTGAAAGCCTACTATTAATTCATCTATCAAATTTGTTTTTAATAAGGCTTCTCCAGTTATTCTAAATTTTATTTCTTTTGTATAATTTTCTATATCCATTACTTTTGTATAATAATCAAATATATTTAGTGCGCTTACTTTCTTTTTGTTAAAATCTATTATATATTTACCAAATAGTTCTATTGAATTACCAGTTATAAAGAAATATTTATTATTATCTATAGACTTTTTTATATCATTTTTATATTTTTTTAAATCTTCTAATACAAGTAATTGATACTTTTCTATACCAGAACCTATATAAAAGATATCATATTTATTAAAATCTATTTTATCATTTATTGTGAGAAAGTGAACTTCTGCATCTATATTTTGTCTTTCAAATGCTTTTTTTAATGCTCTTATATTTGCATTTTCACCATATAAATTCATTAAATCATAATATAAATGTGCAATTTTAATTTTCATCTGATTCACCAACCTTTAATAAATTTTCAACTTCTTCAGACAAATCGTGCCAAACTATAAAATATACATTGCCAGTTGTTTGAGATTTTATTGTATCCATTAATTCATCATTGTATTCTTCTTGTAATATTACTTTTTCTTTATTAATACCTGCATATAATAGTCTATTTAAAATATTATATTTAAATTTACCAACTAAAACTATTTTATCTATTGATCTATCATTTAATTCTTCGTAATCAGTATCCCATAACCAACTTAAATCATTTTCTTTATATCTTCTTGAACTAAAGTTATAGCCCATAACAATTGTTTTTTTGCCTTTTTGATGTTTTAAATAATCAAATGATTGCTTATAGCTTAAATTAGTTTCTGTTTTACTAAGTAATATTGAATATGTTCTATTATTGATTATAGTTTTTTCTAATGAACTATTGTTTTTAATTGAATCAAAATATTTTAAAATACTTTCTTTAGAAATTCCTATTGAAATGCCTAGAGAGTAACAAGCTAAATAAGAATATGCTAGATAAAATAAATTATCTTTTATAATAATATTACTATTATTAATTTTTATTAATTTCTTATCAATATCTAATTCATCAATATAGACATCTAACTTTGGCCTATTAAAATCATTATTAGGGCATTTATATTTTCCTAAATGTCCATAATGACGAAAGTCATATCTTAATTTGCTTCCACAAATAGGACAATATGCTGCATCATTACAATTTATATTTGAAGAAGTAAAATAATCATTTTTATTTATTCCATAATAAGTATTCTGTTTGTGATTATATGCTAGTTTATATACAATAGGGTCATCTGCATTAATAATTAAATGAACATTTTTATTTATATTTTTTTTCATTTCATTATATATATAATCTGTGTGAGCATTTCTAGGCGGTTGATCCCTTGTTATATTTGTTATTACATAATGTGTCAAATCAAAGTTTTTAAGTATATTTACTGAATGTTTTTCATCTAATTCCATTAATAACACATCTTTTTTATATATGCCCTTTAAATTAGAATTATCAAGTATTAATGAAGTTATTCCATTTAAAGCATTGCTTCCTTCAACATTATAAGAATAGGTAAGATTATTATATTTTAATAATCCTGCGATTAATTCAGTGGCTGAACCTTTTCCAGAAGATCCACTAACTCCTATAACATATTTTGGATATTTAATTTTCTTTAATATATTTTTATCTATTTTTAAAGCTATATCTCCACCAATAACAGTTCCTTTTTTTCCTAATAATTTACTTAATTTATTCAAAAATTTACACATGAATATTGCTAAAAATTTTCTCATTAAATTCACATCCTTTATGTATTAATTTTACCTCAAAACAAGATGACTGTCTATATTTAACTAGTTTTGTCGATATTAATGAAATGTAAAGCGGTCTATTATAAAATTAAAATAGGTGAGAATTATGAATATGGTATATAAAGATGAAACACTATACGTTGATATTATGAATAGTGAAGAACTTGATAATATTAATCATATTAAAAAACAAATGTTTAGTGTGTTAAGTCAATATGAAATGAACAATGTTGTTATTAATATATTGGGTGGTACTAATTATAATAAAAGACTTATAAATGACTTAATATATGATTATCATAAAAATTATAAGGGAAATTTAATTATAGATATAAAATAAAAAATTACTTATTCAGTAATTCTTTATATTTATTTTCTAAAACATATATATCTTTACTACTCATAAATAGTAGTACACTATTTTTATATTGTAATAATTTATTTATTTCTTCGAGTGAAATATGTTCACCATTATTTAAATATTTAATTATATCATTGGAAGTTACATCATCATATCCAATTTCAACTCTATCTTCAGATATATCCATTACATAAGATTTATCTGCAAGATTAAGTGAATTGGCAAATTCTTTAGCAAAGAATTTAACTCTTGATTTAGTGTGTGGCATAAAAATTGCAACTACTTTTTTATTTGGATATTTTTTTCTAGCAGCTTCAATTGTAACTTTTAGTTCAGTAGGGTGATGAGCATAATCATCTATCAATATATTAGAATCTATTTTTTCTTCGATAAATCTTCTTTTAGCGGGCTCTATTTTAAGTATTTGGCTCTTTATAATATTTTTATCAATATTTTCTAAATAACACACTGTAATTGCACCTAAAACATTTAATAAAAGGTGGTCTCCTACAAAAGGAAAAGTATAATTATCAAAAAGTTCTCTATTTATATAAACATCTGCATTAGTTTGATTATTTTTTATAATTATATTTTTTAATTGAACATTATTATCGTTGTTAAATCCATAATAAACTATTTTTTTATTTGATTTAATACTTCTTATATTTTTATCATCACCACAAGCAATAATAGTGTTTTTTGTTTTATTTATAAATTCAGTAAAAGCATTTTTAACATCATCTAAATTCTTATAATAATCTGTATGATCAAGCTCTATATTAGTAATAATAGAGTAGTAAGGGTGATATTCTAAAAAATGTCTTTTATATTCACAAGCTTCTAATACAAAATATTTACTATTTTTATTACCATATCCAGTACCATCTCCAATTAAATAACTTACATTTAATGGTTCTAATATTTTACTTAGCATAGTAGATGTAGTGGTTTTTCCATGGCATCCACTAATCGCGATTAATTTATATTTTTTAGTAATTTCATCAATCATTGATTGATAAGTATGTATTTTACATCCAAGTTCTAAAGCTTTTTTTACTTCAATATTTTCTTCTCCAAATGCATTTCCTTTAACAATAATTAAATTTTTAGAAATATTAGATTCACTAAATTCTAATATTTTTATGTTTCTTTTATTAAGTTCTATTTCAGTAAAAAAGTGCTCAGGTTTATCACTACCTAAAACATTATATCCTAAATCATGCATTAAACATGCTAAAGAAGACATTCCACTTCCTTTAATTCCAATAAAATAATACTTCATATTATCACCAAATTAATTATAACATAATTATTTTTTATGTTATAATAATTTTATAAGGAGTAGTTATGAAAAAAGTTATTATTTTTGTGTTATGCTTATTTACAATTATGTTATCAGGCTGTGATTTGATCGAAAAATTTAATGAAGAGTTAGAAAAAGAAGAAATGCCATATTTATCATTTGTGTGTGTTGAAAATGTAAAAAATATTTATGGTGTTACTAGAGATAGAGAAGTAGTGGAAATCACTAAAAAGGCTAATAGTAGCTTTAGATTATTTGATATTTATAATGATTATTTATATTATATTGATTCTAATTTTAAACTACATAAGATTAGTATTAATAAATCCTTGAAAGATGAAAATCTTAATTTAGAAATTGATTCAAAATCTTGGAATTTAAGTGTGTATAATAATAAAATGATTGTTCAAGGCTTAAATAAAGAGTGGTTTACTAAAATTTATGATATTAAAACAAAAGAGAGTAATTCTTTATCTATTGTTGTTAAAAATGAAGACTATTTTTATAAAAATTATTATTATTTTACTGATAATAATCAAAATTTAATGGTATATAATATTGAAACTGACAAATTAGACTTAATTTCTGAAGATTCTAGAATTGTATTTAAAAAAGATAACTATATATTGTATTCTAAAAGAAATAAAGGAATATATCTATATGACATTAAAACATCAGTTTCTAAAATAGTGATTGAAGATAATGAATATGAAAATATCTCATATAATGTTATCGTTGATAAGAATGAAGTGACATATTTTATTAAAAATGATAAATTTATGAAATCAATTGACTCAAAAATAACAAAAATTAGTGATATGAATGAATCAAAATCATTTGAAACAGAGTATAAACTATACATCTTGGATGATAATACTATTTTAATATTAGAAGAAGATTTTGAAGAGGAATATTGTGATTTTGGTTGTTATAATGGTAAAAGCATTTATTATTATTATGATATAAACAAAGATGAATTAGTGAAAGCAGACAAAAAATATGATGATTTAGAATATTGTGATAATGTAGTATATTATAAAAAGTAACTAAATTTAGTTACTTTTTTCTTATTAAATGGTGCTGAAAACAGGAATTGAACCCGCAACCTACTGATTACGATTCAGTTGCTCTACCAATTGAGCTATTTCAGCATAAATTAATTATACATTATTTTTATTGTATTGTATATAAAGCATTAAAGTGGTAAAATTATTTTTGATGGAGAGGTTTTATGAAAATTAAGAGAATATTTGTTGTTATATTTTTAATAGCACTATTTGTGTTGGGGTATTTTGCATATAGTAAATATTATAAATCTAATAAGGTTTATACAGAAGATTTAGTTATAAGTGAGGCAGAAGATATTTTAAATAATAAAATATCAAATTTATATGCTTTGTTTAATGAATCAAATAAGGAATTAAATAATATGCCAAATGAAAAAAAATTATTATTAGCGGTACTTTACATAAATAATATCGAAAACTACAAGTCTAATAAAATATTGAAAAAACTTAGAAACATATTTGGAAAAAATTTTGATATTGAATTTAAAGATATTCATAAAATAAATGATTCTGAAAAAATTGTTTATAAGTATAATTCAAAATCTAAAAATTATACAAAAAAGGGTAATATTTTAGGATTAGATTTAATAAAACCCTTAAAAAGTGAATTGATTGATTTTAAAAAGGAAGAAACGAGTTACATTTTATCTTATAAGCAGATGTTTTATAATGAGTTCTCTGAAAATGATAAATTAAATATTGTTAATATAAAGGGTGATAAACTGTTTGATATTAAGATGTCTAATAATATTAATATAACAAATGATATGTTTAACAAATATTCAGATAAGCTAATAGTTGTTGATTATATATTTAAAATAGAAAATAATAAGTTAGTATTAAAAGGGTATGAATTAAAATAAAAGCAATTTAAAAAAGAACTATTTAAATAGTTCTTTTTTAAATTCATCAATTATATTATTCATTAAACTTATATATGTTGATCCATTTGCTCTTTGTTCTGATGTTATTGTTGTAAAAGGATCTATTTCTATTTTTGTTAATTTATTATCATTTATAAATGTATTAACTGATTCTGATAGTTCTTCTCCATTTAATGAATAAATATATTTTATATTTCCTTTTGAAATTAATCTTCTAGCTTCTGATAATGATTTATCTAATGAATCGTTTGTAGGATCTATTGATAATATTGTAATACCATATTTTGATAAATAATTAAATGTACTTGATGTAACAAGTAGTGTTTTATAATTTCCGTTTTTGCTTAAATTATATATGTCTACATCTATTATTGAAATATTTTCTTTTAATTTTTGATAATTTTTTTCAATATTATTCTTAACTGTTGCATTTTTTTCATAATCTATTAATGTACTTTTTATATTTCTACAAACCATTAAGAAATTAGAAGGATCTAGCCAAAGTTCTTCAACACTTTTTGTAAAACTCATTCCTTTCATTGCATCTACTATTTCAATATTATTATTCTTATTTAACAAATCTCTTGCAATAAGTCCTTCTTTACTTAATCCATTATATACAAATTTTGTACTTTTTGAATAACTGTTTAATAATTTTTCTGTTAATTTAAAATCTTTATAATTTGATCCATCTGGGTAAATACTATTGACTTTAATGTTTTCACCATAAATCATTTCAGTTGCATATTCAACGGGGTATATAGTTGCGTATATGTATTCATCGTTAAAATTATCATCATTAAAACAACCGCTTAATACAAAACACATACATATTATTAAAATTACTTTTATTCTTTTCATTTTTCCTCCTTTAATGGAACGGGATCATATCCATAATTGCCAAATGGATTACATCTTATTATACGTTTAATACCTAAATACACGCCTTTTATTAATCCAAATCTATTAATAGATATTTCCATATATTCTGAACATGTGGGTGTATATCTACATTTGAAATGTGTACTAATTGGTAGCTTTCTATAAAAATGTATTAAACTTATAATTAACTTTTTCATAATTATAATTATACACTAAAATATTGAAATATTAAATAGAAATAAATATGTTTATGTAAATATTATACTAGAATGATATAATAATATTTGTTATAATTAAAATGTATGAAATCTAGAAGAAGGTGACTTATGGATTTGTTAAAAGAATATGGTATTGAATTTGAAGGAGAGGGTTTAATTAATAAAGCTTTAACTCATACTTCATATGCTAATGAAAATGATGTGGAATCTTATGAAAGATTAGAATTTTTGGGTGATGCAGTTTTAGAATTAGTATCAAGTGATTATTTTTATAGAAAAACGCATTTACCAGAAGGTGAAATGAGTAGACTTAGAAGCTTGTATGTATGTGAAAATGCATTATTTGAATATGCTAGTAAAATAAATTTAAGTGAGTATATTAAACTTGGTAATGGAATAAAAGAAGCTAATAAAACTGTTATCGCTGACGTATTTGAAGCAGTTATTGGAGTTATTTTTTTAGAGCAAGGAATTAATAAAGTAAGAGAATTGTTTAATAAATTAATAGTTCCATATATTGAAAATGAAGCAGACTTTTTAAAAGATTATAAATCTATGTTGCAAGAACAAGTTCAAACTGAAAAAAAATCTTTAAAATATAAAGTTGTTGATGAAAGTGGTCCTGCACATGCTAAAGTATTTAAAGTTACTGTTTCAATTGGTGGAATAGTTTATGGAATAGGTGTAGGAAGTAGTAAAAAAGAAGCAGAGCAAAATGCTGCTAAAGATGCATTTACAAAACAAGCAAAGTAGGTATTAATATGTATATTAAAGAAATAAAATTAAATTCATTTAAATCTTTTGCAGATAAATCTATTATTACTTTAAATAGTAATTTTACCGGAATAGTAGGTCCTAATGGTTCTGGTAAAAGTAACATAGTAGATGCTGTAAAATGGGTTTTAGGTGAACAATCGGTTAAAACTTTAAGAGCATCTTCTGGAATGAGTGATGTTATTTTTAGTGGGTCTAAAAGTAGAAAAGAAGCTAATACTGCTTCTGTTTCAATTACACTAGATAATAGTGATAATTATTTACCTTCTAATTATAATGAAATAACTATTAAAAGAGTAGTATCTAGAAGTGGAGAGAATGAATATTATTTAAATAATGAAAAATGTAGATTAAAAGACATAAGTGATTTATTTGTAGATTCTTTTTCTTCAAAAGAATCATTTAATATAATACCTCAGAATAAAATAGAAGAGATTTTATCTGATAAAGCAGAGAATAGAAGAATTATTTTTGAAGAAGCTGCGGGTGTTTTAAAATATAAGAGAAGAAAAGAAGAAACATTAAAAAAACTTGCTAGAACTCATGAAAATATAGATAGAGTTAATATGATAATAGAAGAGTTAAAAACTCAAATAGAACCATTAGAAACCGCTAGTAAGAAAGCTTTAATATATAAAGAAAATAAAGAAAAACTAGAAAGTGTTGATATAGCTTTAATGGTAAAAGACATAACTAATTATAGCGAGTTATTAAAAATAAAAGAATCTGATAAAGAAAAGTATACTTTGGAACTAGCATCTTCTACAAAAGAATATGCTAAAAGTAATGCAGAAATAGAAAAATTTAAATTAGAAAATTTACAACTTGAGGAAAAAATAAGTGAACTTAGAGATAAACATTTAAAGAGTAAAGAATTATTATCGGAGTTATTATCTAAAAAAGAATTATCTATTGAAAGAAGTAAATATGATAAAAATAGTGATGATGTTAAAAATAGATTAATAAGTATTAAAGATGAAGAATTAAAACTATCAAATGAAATTTCTTTTATTGAAGGAGAAATTAGTACAAATAAGGAACTAGGTAAAGAAAAAGTTGATGAATTAAATAAATTTAACACAGAATTAGAAAATTTAAATAAGAATTTAACTTTAAAAAACATAGAATATACAAATTCTAAGAGAAAAGAGTTAGAAATTACATCTAGAATAGATTTATTAAATTCTAATATAGAAAATATGTCAAAACTTCCATATGCAGTTAAATCAGTTATTGATAACCCAGCGCTTAATGGAATATGTGATGTTATTGGTAACGTAGTAGATTCTAAAGAAGAGTATGCTACAATGTTAGATGTATCTTTAGGGGCATCTTCAAATTATATAATTGTAGAAGATGAAGAATCAGCTAAAAAAGCAATTGAATATTTAAAATACAATAATAAAGGACGTGCAACATTCTTTCCTTTAACAGTAATTAAACCTAAAAGTGTAGATCCAGAAGTATTATCAATAGCAAATTCTTTTGATGGATATTTAGGTATTGCAAGTGATTTAATAGAATATGATAAAAAATATTATAATATTATTAAAAATCAATTAGGTAACATTTTAGTGGTTGATAATATTGATAATGCTATAAAATTAAGTAAGAGAATAAATTATAGATATAGGATAGTAACACTAAATGGTGACTTATTACATGTAGGGGGTTCTTTAACAGGCGGAAGTAATAAGTATAGCAATTCTTATATATCAGATAAAAATGAGATAGAGAAATTAAAAGTATTATTAAATAATACAAATGAAAAGATAGAAGAAATACAAAAAGAGATAAATAATTTAGAAGATGATAAAAGAATATTAGAAGAAAAAATTTTGAATACTAACATTGAAGTAACTAGATTTAAAGAATTAATTTCTTCTAAAGAAGAAGAATTGTCAAACTTAAAAGATAATTTATCCAAAACAAAAACAGAAGCTAAAGAATTGAGTGAAAAAACAAGCAATGATTCAATTATTGAAAAAATAATGAGTGAATATTATGAAGAAGAAAAGAAATGTAAACAATTAGAACAAGACATTGAACTTTATTCTTCTAAAAAACGTGAAGTTGCTGATTTACTAAATGATTTAGAAGCAAAATTAAAAAATCAAAATTCATTAACTTCTAATTCTCAAAATAAAATAAATGAATTAGATATAGAAATAGTTAAATTAAATATGTCTCTTGATAATTTATTAAATAATTTAAATGAAGATTATTCTCTTACGTTTGAAGGCGCTAAAAATAAATACTCTCTTGATATGGAAGAAGATATCGCTAGAAAATTAGTCCATGATTTAAAGAAAACTATTAAATCTATTGGAAATGTGAATTTAGATTCAATTGAAGAGTATGAAAGAGTAAACAAAAGATATACTTTCTTAAATACCCAAAAAGAAGATTTAGAAAGTAGTGAAAAAGATTTACTTAACATAATAAATGATATGGATGAAACAATGAAAGATAAATTTTTAACATCATTTAATAAGATAAATATAGAATTTTCAAAAGTATTTAAAAATCTATTTGGTGGAGGAGAAGCAAGTCTTAAATTAATAGATCCAAATAATTTATTAGAAACTGGGATAGAAATAATTGCAATTCCACCAGGTAAAAATTTAAAGCCGTTATCACTTTTGTCGGGTGGAGAAAAAACATTAACTGCAATTAGTTTATTATTTTCAATAATGAATTTAAAAAAAGTTCCATTTGTAATACTTGATGAAGTGGAATCAGCATTAGATGAAGTAAATGCAGAAAAATTTGGTGAGTATTTATCTAATTACAGAGGAAAAACTCAATTACTAGTTATTACACATAAAAAGAAAACAATGGAATATTTGGACCTTTTATATGGAGTAACAATGCAAGAATCGGGTGTAAGTAAATTAGTGAGTGTCAAATTAGAAAACATATAGTTTTCTAATTTTATTTTTTATAAAAAAAAGAACTCATAAGTTCTATTCTGTATAATCTATTTCATTAAAATGATATTCAGGTGTTTGGGTATCTCTTTTATTTTTAGTAAGTCCTATAATACCAAATAATAGACATGTTATTAATAAAACACCCCATATAAGTATTCTAATTAAATCATTTGTTTTCATTCTTTTCACCCTATAATAATTATAAGATAATATTTCATAAATTTCAACAAAAAAAGAGCTAAATAGCTCTCATATTTTCTTTATTTGAATTATCTATTTTATCAACAAATAATATACCATTTAAATGATCAATTTCGTGTTGAAATGCAACTGCCATTTCTTCTCTTACCCTTGAACTAACTCTATTACCATTAATATCATTATATTCAACAGTAACTCTTGCATATCTTGGTACTATTCCATCAACTGGTCTATTAACAGAAAGACATCCTTCTCCTTCTTCAACATAAACCATTTCTTCTGAATTAGATACTATTTCAGGATTTATTACTGTGTATTCATCAAATGTACCATCTTCATTTTTATATGATATAACAAATATTCTTTTTAATAATCCAAGTTGAGGAAAAGCTAAACCCATGCCAGCACGAATATTATGCTTTTCAGCATATTCATCATCTTGACTAAGTCTTAAATATTCAATCATATCATTTATGAGATTTTTGGTTTTATCATCAAGTGGAAAAGTGACTTTGTTACTTATTTGTCTAAGTATTTTGTTTTTTTCATCAAGAATTTGTGACTGCTTTAACATAATACCCCTTCTTTCGATAAAGTATTTTACCAAAAAAAGATTATTTTTTCAAGTAAAATAGGGGATATTTAAAAAAAGAAAGAAGATTTTCTTTCTTTTTTATCTTTCGTTGCCGTTTAAAAAACCTGCTCCAAAAACAACTACTAATAAAATAAATAACACTAATATGATAGCTGCGCCATAACCAAAGCCATAGCCGCCTCCATATCCATATCCACCATAATATGGCATAGAATTATAACATCCTCCATAAGAGTAAGCATAAGGATTTACGCCATATCCACTAGTGTATCCATAATAATTCATAAATTACCTCCTTTTACTACCTATAATTTTATATGATTAAAATGGTAAATTTGACATACTTTTTACCTAAATATATTAAATATTTTTAACAATTATGTTAAAATGTTATAAGAGGGAACTATGAAAAAACAAAAACTTATTAAATATATGGATAAACCACTTTTAATAATAATGACTTTATTTTGCTCAATTGGAGTACTTTTAGTATTATCTGCATCTTCAGTTGCGGCAGTGGTAAGATATAATGTAGGACCATATTATTTCTTTTTAAGGCAATTGTTATTTGTTGTTGTATCATTTTTAGTGGGTTTTCTTTTAATAATTAAAGTTGATATAAATAGATATAAAGGTATAGTTAAAATAGCTCTTATAAGTTTATTGGTTATTTTAGCTGGATTGCTTTTCTATGGAACATTAGTAAATAGTGCTAAAAGCTGGTTTAAAATAGGAGCTTTTTCTTTTCAACCGAGTGAATTTGCTAAATTAATTTTAGTTTTATATATGGGAATTTTCTTTGCAGATTATGTAAAAGAAGGAACTAATCAAAATAAAATATGGGTCTTTTTAACTATATGTGGAGTAATATTTTTATTAGTAGCTGCCCAACCAGATTTAGGAACTGCAATTATAATAGCTGGGATAGCATTTTTAACGTTCTTATCTATACCAATAAAAAAGAATAATTTAATATCTATTTTAAAAGTATCAGCGGGAGCAGGAGTAATTATTGTTTCAATATTCTTAATGTTTTCATCTTCAATATTGACTGAAAGACAAAGAAGTAGATTTGAATTTAGAGAGCCATGTAGTAGATATACAAAAGATACAGGATATCAAGTGTGTAACGGATTTATTGCGATACACAATGGTGGATTATTTGGAATGGGAATAGGGAAGTCTACTCAAAAATATTTATATTTACCAGAAGCGCATACTGACTTTATATTTACAATATTGGTAGAAGAACTTGGTGTACTTGCTGGATCACTAGTACTTGCAGGTTATGCATATTTGATTCTTAGAATTATTAAAATATCAAAAGAATGCTATAATCTTAGAAATTCAATTATTTGTTATGGAATTGCGATGATGTTTTTAATGCATACGGTAATCAATTTTATGGGAGTGCTTGCTTTAATGCCTTTAACTGGTGTGCCTTTGCCATTACTTAGTTATGGTGGCTCATTTACACTTACAAGTATTGCTAGTTTATTTATAGTTCAAAGAATTGCAATTGAAAACAATTTAACTAAGAAAAAACTAGAAATATCCAAAATTACTGGAAAATAATAAAAAAATAGTTTATAATATGATTTGCTGAAAGAAGGAGAATATATATGAAAAAAAATTACACAGTAAAATTAGAAGGAAAAGAATGGGAAAGTATATTAGATCATGCATTCAAACATGTGTCTAAAGAAGTAAATGTTGATGGTTTTAGAAAAGGCCAAGTTCCAAAAGATATTTATATCAAAAAATTTGGTGTAGCACATTTATATGATCATGCTATTGATGATGCACTTCCTGTAATGCTTGATAAATTGTTAGAAGATCCAGAAGTATTAAGACCAGCTTGTACACCACAAGTAAATCTAAAGTCAATAGATGATAAATCTTTAGAAGTTGAATTTACCATTATAAGTATGCCAGAAGTAAAACTTGGTAAATATAAAAATACAGATTTAAAAATTAATAAAAAAGAAGTAAAAGTAACTAAAGAAGAAGTTAATCATGAAATTGAACATTTAAAAGAGCAATTTGCTGAACTTAAATCAACTGATTCAAAAATCAAAGAAGGAAATATTGCAATAATTGATTTTGAAGGATTTAAAGATGGGGTAGCTTTTGAAGGTGGAAAAGGTGAGAATCATTCATTAACTATTGGAAGTCACACTTTTATACCTGGATTTGAAGAAGGTTTAGTAGGCCTAAAAAAAGGAGATACTAAAGATCTTCAACTTACATTCCCAGATAATTACCATGTTGAAGATTTAAAAGGACAAAAAGTAGTATTTAAAGTAAAAATAAATGATGTAAAAGAAAGAATAATACCAGAATTAAATGAAGAATTCTTTAAAGATTTAGGTATGGAAGGAATAAATACCAAAGAAACTTTAGAGGATGAAATTAAAAATAATCTTAAAATTAATAAAGAAAGACAAATAGAAGAAGAATATATTCTTGAATGTTTAGATAAAGTAATGGAAAATGCTAAATATGATATTGATGAAGAAATTATCAATGATGAAGCAGAAAGAATATATCAAGAGTTTTCTCAAAGACTTTCAATGCAAGGAATGGACATTAATCAATATTTAACTATTACTAAATCTACTAAAGAAAATTTAGTTGAACAAATGAAACCGGAAGCTAAAAAAAGAGTTAGTTATAGATTAGTAGTTGACGCAGTTGCCGAAAAAGAAAATATTAAGGTAACAAAAGAAGAACTTGCAAAAGAAATAACTAACATGATTGAAAAATATGGTATTACTAAAGAAGAACTTATTAAAAATGTTGGTAGTGAAGAAGCTATTGAATACGATATGAGAATGAAAAGAGCTTTAGAAGTAATAACTGGAATAAAAAAAGAAGATAAATAAAAAAGGAATTTAACATTCCTTTTTTTAAAACTCTAAAACTTCTATTTCACGTTTTTCAATTTCGCCAGTTTTAACTTCATTGTTTTCTTCATGTTTAATACTTATATCCATGTTTGTTTTTAAGTTAAAGTCTTTATAACTAGTTAAATCATTTTCTAAATCTATTATTTTCAATATTTCTTCAAAAGAAGTAACACCTTCAATAACTTTTTCAAGTCCATCTTGTAATAATGTTATAACATCTCCGTTGTAAACTAAATTTCTAAGTTCAGATTTAGGTGCTCCATTAACAATAGCATCTTTTATCTCTTCTGAAATTCTAAGAACTTCTAATATTGCAACACGTCCTCTATAGCCATGAGAGCATTCGGGGCAACCATCTGGATTAGGGTGAAGCATTTCATTAACTTCAACACCTAAAACTTTTCTAAATACATTTTTTTCATAATCAGTAGCTTGCTTTCTTATAGCACATTTAGGGCATATTTTTCTAGCTAATCTTTGAGAAATAATACCTGTTAAAGCACTACCAAGTAAATATCTTTCAATTTCCATATCTGTAAGTCTTTCAATTGTATTTAAAGAGTTGTTTGTATGTATTGTAGATAATACTAAGTGACCAGTAATAGAAGCTCTAACAGCCATTCTAGCAGTTTCAGAGTCTCTTATTTCACCAATCATTATAACGTTAGGGTCTTGTCTTAAAATGCTTCTTAAAACATTATCAAATGTAAGACCAATATCAGACATAACTTGAACTTGGTTAATTCCTTTAATATCCATTTCTATTGGGTCTTCAACAGTAATAATATTAACGTTTTCAGTATTTAATTTTTGTAAAATAGAGTACACTGTTGTTGATTTACCAGTACCAGTTGCACCAGTTACTAATATAATACCATTAGGAACATTAATCATTTTATAAATTTTATCTAAACTTTTTTGACTAAATCCTAAAGTTTCTAAACCTTTTAAACTTTGAGAATAGTCGAGGATACGCACAACAACTTTTTCTCCGTTATTTGTAGGAAGTGAAGAAACACGAAGATCTAATGCTTTTTCACCGATTTTGTTTTTGATAGCACCATCTTGTGGAAGACGAGTTTCCATAATGTTCATACCAGCTATCATTTTTATACGACTTATAATATTCTTTTGATATTTTTTTTCAACAACACCATAGTCGCTTAATTCACCATCTATTCTAATTCTTAAACGTAAATTCTCTTTAGTAGGGTCAAAATGAATATCTGAAGCATTTTTGTTAACAGCATCCATAATTATTTCATTAACAATTTCTACAATAGGCATACTTTCGAAATCAAATTGCTTCATG
>JAEEGL011691932.1_pt1 | contig 19775 bp, 18 predicted proteins | sample 9134231 | NCBI WGS metagenome assembly JAEEGL01 (sample SAMN16246548, study PRJNA631951) | gut metagenome | biome: gut microbiome; feature: rumen; material: fiber-attached | host: Bos | place: Iran: Karaj | collected 2018-10 | reverse complement strand
GACACATAAAACAAATTACATGGATAGTTCAAATCATCTTTATCTTATCCGTATTTCAGATATTGATGTTGAGACAAGAAATGCAATTATAGAAAAAATGGCAGAATTGGGAGTGTCCACTAACGTCCATTATAAACCGCTCCCGATGATGACAGCATATAAACAACTTGGATGGGATATCAAAGATTTTCCCAATGCTTATGACTACTATAAAAATTTAATTACTCTACCACTGCATACATTATTGACTGACGAAGATGTTGAATATGTGTGTGAAAGCCTTAAGAAAGCTGTAAAAGAGGTTAAAGGATGTTGAAACGATGGGATGACCTCCCTGATTTTATGAAAGTACCGGAGGTCCGTCCTTACTGGGATAATCTGAATAAAAAACGAGGACAGCTTCTTTTTAAGAGGGTTTTTGATTTATTTGTAGCCATTGTTTTATTGGTGATTTTAGCAATCCCGATGGCAATAATATCTATTGCAATTAAATTAGACAGTTCAGGAACTGTTTTCTACCGCCAAGAGCGAGTAACAAAATACGGGAAGCATTTCCGTATACATAAGTTCCGCACAATGGTAAGTAATGCAGATAAAATAGGAACAACAGTAACAGTTGAAAATGACAATCGCATTACAAAAGTTGGGGCGAAGCTAAGAGGTCTAAGATTAGACGAATTGCCCCAGTTACTTGATGTAATCAGCGGTAATATGAGTTTTGTGGGAACCAGACCCGAAGCCGTAAAATATGTTGAACGATACAAGCCCGAATACTATGCTACGCTATTGATGCCAGCAGGAATAACAAGCGAAGCGAGTATTCGATATAAAGATGAAGATAAGCTATTAAATAAAGCAGAAAACGTTGATGATGTGTATGTAACCCAAGTTTTACCAGAAAAAATGAAGTGGAACCTGGAAAGCATAAACAAGTTCAGTTTTCTTAGGGATATAAGCACAATGTTTCGAACAGTTGCAGCTGTGTTAGGAAAGGATTATCAATAAGTATGCAGGAAATAGAAAAAAAAGATCAATTACCTTTTGTAACGGCGTTGTTGGTTACAAAGAATGAACAAGATTATATTGAAACTGCATTGATGTCATATATTAATCAAACATATCCTAAAGACCGATATGAGATAATTGTTATTGATGGAGAATCGACTGACAATACCCTCAATGTTGTCAAAGGTATAAAAGAAGAATATGAGACAGAGCAATTCAGAATTACGGTTCTAAATAATCCAAAACATATACTTTCCACAGGTTGGAACATAGGTATTAAAGCTGCTAAAGGGGAATATGTAATACGTATTGATGCTCATGCTAAAGCATATCCAGACACTATTATGAAAAGCATGGAGACCATGCTTAGAGTTGATGCAACCTGTGTAGGTGGAAAATTAATTACAAAATCTATAAATGGCAACAATGATGTTATATCCAAAGTTCTTTCATCTCCTTTTGGTGTAGGTAATTCAAGTTTTAGAGTTTCAGACAAATCGGGTTTTATGGATACAGCTGTATATGGACTCTATAAAAAAATGATATTTGATAAAGTGGGTTTTTTTAATGAAAAATACATTCGTAATCAAGATCTACAAATGCATTCTCGTATTCGGAAAGTTGGAGGATCATTCTATTTCAATCCTGAAATAATGTGTGAATATTATACCAGAAATACAATTAAGAAAATGGTAAAACAGGCTTTTGGTAATGGAAAATGGAATATGGTGTTGTTTAAAGAAGACAAGAGAGGATTGTCTATTAGACATCTTGTGCCTTTTGCATTTGTAGTATTTCTCATAGCAAGTACTATGGGTGGCTTCTTTCTTAAACCGATATGGATATTTGAATTAAGTATTCTTGGGTTGTATTTTGTCTTGGGTTTAATTTTTGGAATCAAATCAAAAGCAAAAGTAATAGAAGTAATAGAGATGCCTTTATTGTTTTTCTTTCTACACACATCGTATGGTATTGGTTACCTATCGGGAATTGTATATTGGTATAAATACATGAAAAACCAAAAGGTTTCATAGTACAAATTCAGGAGTATCAATAAATCATATAAAGAAGTTCAAAAAAAGGAGAAACAGCCCTATGAGGCTTAGTTTTCTGCTCAAAACAAATCATACATCAATAAGGAGAATAATAAAATGACGCTCTATGAAGAATTGTTAAACAAAAAAGAAAAGCTCTCTTTAGTAGGACTTGGCTATGTAGGTATGCCTATTGCTGTAGCGTTTGCTAAGAAAATAAATGTAATTGGTTTCGATCTGAATTCGAAAAAGATTGAACTGTATAAAAACGGTATTGACCCCACCCACGAAGTTGGCGATGAGGCGATTTCTCGGACCACAGTAGAATTTACTGCAGATGAAACGAAGCTTCGTGAAGCGAAGTTTCACATCGTCGCTGTTCCTACCCCGGTTAATGATGACCACACCCCTGACTTAAGCCCGGTTGAAGGAGCAAGTGCTATTCTTGGTCGTAATCTTACAAAAGGATCAATAGTTGTATTCGAATCTACAGTATATCCTGGTGTAACAGAAGATGTATGTGTGCCTATTTTGGAACGAGAGTCGGGTCTTAAATGTGGAGTTGATTTCAAGATTGGTTATTCGCCCGAACGAATAAATCCAGGCGATAAAATCCACCGTTTGGAAACAATTACAAAGATTGTATCCGGTATGGATGAAGAGACGCTTGATTGTGTTGCTAAGGTTTATGAGCTTGTAGTTGAAGCCGGGGTATACAGAGCTGAGAGTATAAAAGTTGCTGAGGCCGCAAAAGTAATTGAAAATAGTCAACGTGATATTAATATTGCATTCATGAATGAGCTATCGATAATCTTCAATAAAATGGGAATTGATACTCAAAGTGTATTGAAAGCTGCCGGTACAAAGTGGAATTTCCTTAAATTCTTCCCAGGTCTGGTTGGCGGACATTGTATAGGGGTGGATCCATATTATTTGACATATAAAGCAGAAATGCTTGGTTACCATAGTCAGATTATTCTTTCTGGTCGTCGAATTAATGATGATATGGGAAAGTACTGTGCTGAAAATTGTGTTAAAAATCTTATTGCTGCCGACAAGGCGGTTAAAGGTGCAAAGGTAGCAATTTTAGGTTTTACATTTAAAGAAAATTGCCCTGACACAAGGAATACAAAGATTATAGATATTGTTCATGAACTTCAAGAATATGGTATTCAACCTGTGATAGCTGATCCTCAAGCTGATTCTGACGAAGCTAAACGATTATATGGTGTTGAATTTGTGGCATTGAGTGAAATCAAAGATATGGATGCTATCATTCTCGCAGTCGCGCATACAGAGTTTTCTTCTTTATCAATGGAGCAAGTGAATAGTTATTTTGGTAAAGGAAAAAAGGTTCTTCTTGATCTTAAGGGAATTTTGAATCGAAAACAATATGAAATGGCTGGATATAGCTATTGGAGATTATAATAGTGGGATATCAGAATTTAAGATTTCCAGAAAGAAGTCTTTTTCTAGTTACGGGTGGAGCTGGGTTCATAGGTTCTAATCTCTGTGAAGCTATTTTAAAATTGGGCTATAAAGTTCGTTGTTTGGATGATTTATCAACAGGTAAACAAGAAAATGTTAACTTTTTTATTGATAATCCGAACTATGAGTTTATTAAGGGTGATATCAAGGATTTAGATACATGTATGAGAGCCTGTAAAGGAGTGGACTATGTTCTTAATCAGGCTGCATGGGGTTCTGTTCCAAGATCAATTGAAATGCCTCTTTTTTATTGTGCAAATAACATAATGGGAACTCTTAACATGCTGGAGGCTGCGAGACAAAAGGGTGTAAAAAAATTTGTATACGCCAGTTCTAGTTCCGTATACGGTGATGAGCCAAATCTTCCCAAGAAAGAAGGAAGAGAAGGTAACCTTCTTTCTCCTTATGCAGTAAGTAAAAGAGCGGATGAAGAATGGGCAAAACAATATACACGTCATTATGGATTAGATACATACGGTCTAAGGTATTTTAATGTTTTCGGCCGTCGACAAGATCCAAATGGGGCTTATGCAGCTGTTATTCCAAAATTCATTAAACAACTTATTCATGGTGAAAGACCAACAATAAATGGAGATGGTAAACAGAGCCGTGATTTTACTTATATCGAGAATGTTATAGAAGCAAATCTTAAGGCATGTCTTGCCCCGTCTTCTGCAGCAGGAGAAGCATTCAATATTGCATATGGTGGACGTGAGTATCTAATTGATATTTATAAAGGTTTGGTGAATGCTCTTGGGGTTGATATTGAGCCGATTTACGGTCCTGATCGTGCAGGGGATATAAAGCATAGTAATGCAGACATAAGTAAAGCAAAAAAGTTATTAGGTTATGACCCTGAATGGAGTTTTGCCCGTGGTATAAAAGTTGCAATCGATTGGTACAAGAAGAATTTATAAGGGAGCTACATTATTATGAGCCTTGAGGAGAAGATAAATTATCAATTAAATAAAATACCAGGTGTAAAGAAAGCTATTAAGTGCATATATCAGCGTATTATGTATACCATATCTACTAAGCTTAAGAGTGAAGGTAATATTACACGAATAAGTCCCGATGATTCAAATCATGAATATTTTTTTGGATATTATGATAAATCACCTTGGGATATCACAGATCGTTATATGCTTTGTATGAGAGCAAATAATACATGGTCTGATGTAAGTCCGAAGGAAGAGGCGGACATAATTCTTATCGATACGACTCTCCCGGCGAGCGATGTGAACAGAGTAAAAAAGATTGCAGAGACAAGTGCTTGGAATGTTCAGCAATCCTGTATGCTCCAGTGGCTTGGGCCAGACTTCCGTTCTCATATTCTATTTAACGACTGCCGGAATGGGAAATATGTGTCTGTTATAAAGGATATTAAGAGTGGGGTTGAAAGGATTATTCCAGCATCTGTATACACTGTTTCTGCTGATGGCAAGACAGCCCTCACTTTGGACTTCTCTCGTCTCTACAATCTTCGCCCCGGTTATGGTTATTATAATGTTTCGGAGAAGACCAAAGGTGTTGGTTTACCAAATGCTACAGCCGTGTGGAAGATTAATTTAGAGACAGGTGAAGTAACAGATCTTTTAACATATAAGGATTTTGCTACATTTCAACCACGGTCAGAAATGCAGGAAGAAAACGCTACACACAAAGTTAACCATCTTATGATTAGTCCAAATGGGAAACGTTGCATGGTTCTTTATCGATGGTTTGTAGGGCAGAGGAAATACACAAGGCTTATCACGTTTGATGTGGCTGATGGGAAGAACATGTATGTGCTTTCTGATGACGATATGGTCAGTCATTGCTTTTGGAAAAATGATGAAACAATCTTGGCATTTGAAAATAAAAAAGATGAAGGGCCTGGTTATTATTTAATGAGGGATAAAACTCAAGAATATATCCGCTGTTGGTCACAACTTACTAATGATGGACATCCTAGTTATAATCCAGATAGAAGCTTAATCGTAACAGATACTTACCCAAGTAGAACACGTATATCTGAAATAAAGATAATGGATGGAACGAATGAAGCTAAAAATGAAGTAAAAGTTGTTTCTCGTGTATTTGCACCATTTAAATATGATAATGATACTCGTTGCGATCTTCATCCACGATGGAATCATAAGGGTGACAAAATTTGTTTTGATTCTGTGTTTGAAGGGTATAGAGGATTATACGTTGTTGATGTCAGTGATGAAAAGTTACCAGTAATGAGAGAAGGAGAGGTTAAGATTGAAACTAATAAACCAAAATATTCAATTGTAACTCCTATGTATAATTCCTTTTCATTAATGACGAGATACTTTGTTTCACTTGTAAATCAAACTTTTAAAGATTTTGAAGTGATTATCGTTGATGATTGTTCGTCTGATGGATCATATGAAAAACTATGTGAATATGTAAATAAATCTCCACTAACAATAAAGGTGTTGCGCACAGAAACAAATGGTGGACCCGGAATTGCAAGAAACATGGGAATGAATGCTGCAAGTGGAGAATGGTTGACATTTATAGATAATGATGACTGGGTTGACGTCCATTTATTAGAAAAAGTAGAACAGGTTCAAAGAGAACACGAAATAAATTCAATTATTTATGATTATTATATAACAAACGGAAAAGAAAAAAAAATTGCTCATTCTATGTATTATGGAAAAACAGGAGAAGTATCTCTTTCCCACTGTATGATGTATGTAAGGAATCATACAGTGGGAAAGTTTTATAAACTTTCCAAATGTAGGGAAAAAGGGATTAAATTTCCCCATCTTAAGCGATGCGAAGACGTTGCATTCGTAATAAGGGCTATTATTGCATGTGGAAGTACATACTATTTGGATGAACCATTATATTACTATTATCAAAGGGCAACATCTCTTTCAAACAATACAACGCTCGATGAATCTGACATGATAAAGGCATTCAATATACTTGAAAGTGAGTTTAGTAAAGAATATCCCAATGAATTGAAAGAAAAGTCAGTTACAGATTTACTATATGGAGTACTATTGATGATGTGTAAATCAGGAAAGAGCAAATCAGAAATATTAAAATATTTAAATGATTATGAAAGAAGGTATCCTAACTGGGAAAAAAGTGAAATAATAAGATATTTAGGGAAGGGCAAAAAAGTGTTTTTAAAAATGGCAAAAATCAAAAATGTAGTTATGATGAAAACAATTGCAAAAGTGCACTCACATATAATATCCAAATAAAGTGTTATATTAAAAGCATATTAGGGAGAAAAACCTGTGAATATACTGGTTGTCACAAATTCTTGTTCTGCAAAGAAATATGAATACATATGTAGAATAAGACGATTCGCATTTATAGATCCACAGCAAAAGTTTTTTCGTCTTATGATTTCTGGACTTTCTTATGTCAACGAGGAGAATATAAAAGTTTTGGCTGCACTTCCTGTATCGGCATCAACAGTTGATCAGCGACAATTCCCAAAAGAAGATGATTATAGTGAAAATGGAATTACATATACATATTTACCTTTTATTAATGGGAAAATAGCGAGGTATTTTACACTAATAATTTCAACCATAAAACTGGTGAAACAGTGGTGTAAAGGAAAAAAGAGATCCAATTCAATTGTAATTGTTGATCCATTGGTTCCAGTGTTAGCTATCCCTACAAGAATAATTGCTCAGCAAAAAAAAATAAGAGTTGCAGCTATAGTTACAGATATACCTACGCTAACTACAAATATGAAAGAAAGGAAAGAGGGTATTATAAAAAAAAGTTTACTTTCATTATATCAAAAAGTAGCTAATAGGGATTTATTTTCTTATGATATATATGTTCCGTTGACAAAATCGATTGATGAAATAGTAAATATACATGGTAAACCAAGTATTGTAATAGAAGGATTTGCAGATGGTAGTGATAAAAATATATCAAACAAGCATAAATCGTATATATTGTATGCTGGAGGGGTATATGAAAAATATGGACTTAAAAATTTAGTGGAAGCATTTATTGGTTTAAACAAACAAGATGTTAGTTTATTTGTATTTGGAGATGGATCATATGTGGAAGAAATTAAAAAAATAGAAATGAAGTATTCAAACATTAAATATATGGGTTGCTTAAATGAAGCCGAAGTGGTTAAATATGAAAAAGAAGCCCTGTTATTAATAAATCCAAGACCTACGAATGAAGAGTTTTCAAAATACTCATTCCCTTCAAAAACGATAGAATATATGTTGTCTGGAACACCGGTTATATCTACAAGATTACCTGGAATTCCTGATGAATACTTTGAATATATCTATAGTTTTTCTGATTACAATGTATCAACAATGCAAAAAGAATTGGAAGAAATTCTAAAATTACCAGCTGATGTTTTATATGAAAAAGGTAAAAAAGCTCATGAATTTATCCTTAAAGAAAAAAATAATATTTCTATGGCAAGAAAAATGATAAAATTTCTTAATGAAGTGTATAAAAAAGAAAAATGAAAACAATTGTAACTAGTAAAAAAGAAGACAGTTCAACAAAAGACAACTTGTTAACAATTTCTGTATTAGCTTATTTTATGTGTTATATAGTGTACATCTATTTCCCTGTTAACCAGAGGTTGTTTTATTATTTAGGTTGGGTAATAGCTTTTTTTTCTTTCCTATATTGTATAGATCGTAAAACGTACATGTTGAAAAAAGAACTTGGACTTTATTTACTGATAACAATTTGTCATTTATTATCAATTCTATATTCGGAAAATAATAGTTTGGGTTCATTAATTTTATCTTTGAGGCATTTCTTCATTGCAATGACGCTTTTAAGGATAAAGTTAAATGTTCGTTATGTAACTATAAATTATTGTTTTTGGTTAGCATTTTTTTTCATGAAAATGATACTAAATCCTACAGAAGTTCTAATAGGAATAGGTATTTCACAAAATTTTGTATCAGTTGTATTATTATTGTTCACTTTTTTATATCTATATTGTAACTATAAGAATAGGTTTTCTTGTGTGATTTTTATTTTTCTTTCTTTGATAATAAGCGTATGGACAGGTTGTAGGAGTGGTGTTATTGCATTTATTTTTTTGCTAGTAATGTATTTCATACACCAATTAAACCTACGAATATTATTTAGAAAAAAAGGATATATAGTATTTATATCTTTGTGTTTGATAATCATTTTTAGCATAATTGTTTTATCATTCATTTTCCAAAATATTGATAATCCATTTATACATATGTTGATTCGTGAAAGATCCCCTATTAAGGGGAATGTTAGGTTTAGAATGATAAATGATTATATCAATGAAGCAAAAATGAGTTTTAATGGGTTATTTTTCGGGTATAACTTAATGTCAATACCATCCATAGCGTATTATAATGGAAATCCTCATAACTCTTTCATTTTTGCACATGCTAATTATGGTTTGGTTTTTATTTTCCTTCTTTTATTTTTTGGAATAAAGTTCATAAAAAAAAGTTATAGAGATAAAAAAATCTTGATTGTTCTTCTTGGAGCTCTCTGTTTAAGAAGTTTTTCAGATATAACTGCTTTCCCAAGTTATTATGATTCGTTGTTTTATTTGTTAATATTTGAATACAATTTAGATAAAATGCAGTATAAACAAAACTAAAGTAAAAATAATTCACGTTACATAGTATGTATTATTATATACAATAATTATATATTTTTTGTGAGGATATATTGTGAGAATCAATAATATAACATTTGGCTCTAATGAAAGTATACTTGTTATTCCAGAAATAGGAATTAATCATGAAGGAAGTTTGGAAGTAGCAAAGGAAATGGTTGATGCTGCTCATAGAGCTGGTGCTAGACTTATAAAACATCAAACACATATTTGTACAGATGAAATGTCTAGTGCAGCAAAGAAAGTAATACCTGGAAACTCTGATGTTTCTATATATGATGTGATGGAACGTTGTGCATTGAATGAAGAGGAAGAACTTGAATTAAAGAAATATGTAGAATCTTTAGGGATGCTTTTTTTAAGCACCCCCTTTTCACGTGCAGCTGCAGACAGATTGGAAAAATTCGGTGTTGCTGCTTATAAAATTGGTTCTGGAGAATTAAATAATTATCCGCTTATTGAGCATATTGCAAGTTTTGGTAAACCGATGATTGTCTCAACAGGAATGAATGATATTCCTAGTATCGCAAAAACTGTGAACATTATGGATAAATATGGAGTGGAATATGCCTTAATGCATACTACCAATCTCTATCCTACAAAGCCTGAATGGGTACGCCTTGGAGCAATGCAAGAAATGATGAAGGCTTTTCCAGGTATTCCAATTGGATTAAGCGATCATACAAGAAATAATAATGCCTGTATTGCAGCTATGACTCTTGGTGCAACTTTGGTAGAGAGGCATTTTACTGATAAAATGAGTAGAACAGGTCCTGATATTGTGTGTTCAATGGATGAACAGGCATTGAAAGAATTGCTTTTAGCGGCCCAAGAAATACCAAAAATGCTAGGTGGAAAAAAACAAGCGATAAAAGAAGAACAAGTGACAATTGATTTTGCTTTTGCAACTGTAGTTGCTATCAAAAATATAAAATCTGGTGAGAAATTTACGAAAGATAATATATGGGTAAAAAGACCTGGAACTGGTGAAATCTTGGCCGAAGAGTTTGATTCAGTTTTAGGAAAAACAGCCACTTGTGATATAAAGAATGACACACAGATTACCAGAAAAATGATAAGAGAATAAGACAATGAAAAAAATTCTATTTATTACAGGTACAAGAGCTGATTATGGGAAAATAAAATCTTTAATTAAAAAAGTTGAAGATTCATCCGATTTTGAAGCTTATATTTATGTATCAGGAATGCATTTACTCGATGTTCTTGGCAATACTTATGAAGAAGTATTAAAAGATGGATATAAAAATATACAAATTGCTTATGATCAGGCAAATACAAGAATTGCTAGTTTTGATTTGGGAAATGTAATTTGTAGTCTTACTGGTTATGTTAGGAAAATTAATCCTGATATGATTGTAATACATGGAGATAGAATTGATGCGCTTGCAGGAGCGGTAGTTGGAGCTCTAAACAATATTAGGGTTGCACATATTGAAGGTGGAGAAGTTTCTGGAACAATAGATGAATCTATTCGTCATGCTATTTCTAAATTTGCACATATACACCTTGTCTCAAATGAAGAAGCAAAAAAACGTTTGGTACAACTAGGTGAAAATATTAATGATATATTTGTCATAGGTTCACCAGATATAGATTTAATGCTTTCTTATAACTTGCCAACCATCGAAGATGCGAAAAAAAGATATGAAATACCATTTATAAATTATGGAATTTTAATGTACCATCCTGTAACAACAGAATTTGAACAACTAGGAAGTAATATTAAGAACGTTGTTGATGCTATAATTGAATCTAAAAGGAATTGTATTGTCATATATCCAAATAATGATTTAGGGTATGAGCTTATTCTGGAGGAATACAAAAGATTCAATGATAAAAAGAGGTTCAGAATATATCCTTCATTAAGATTTGAGTATTTTTTAGTTTTACTTAAGAATGCTGATTTTATTGTTGGTAATTCTTCTGCCGGAATTAGAGAGGCTGCTGTTTATGGAGTTCCTGCAATTGATGTAGGAAACAGACAATCTGGACGTTATGATACTAGCAAATCTCCGAATATTCAGCATTGTACTGATGATTATTCGGAGATTTTAAAAGCTATAACTTCTGCTGACGAACATAGAATTGTCAGTAAAATGTTTGGAGACGGAAGATCAACAGAACATTTTTATGATATATTATGTAATGAGAAAATTTGGAATATGGAATTACAGAAAAAATTCCATGAACTAACATGGAGTATGTCGTGATTAATAATAAAAGAGTTCTTGCTATAATACCTGCTAGAGGTGGTAGCAAAGGAATAAAAGATAAAAATATTTATCCTTTGTGTGGAAAACCTCTTATTGCCTACTCAATTGAAGCAGCAAAAAGAAGTGTTTTTGTAGATGAAGTACTTGTAAGTACTGATAGTGCAATAATTGCAGATGTTGCGAAGAAATACGGAGCATCGGTTCCTTTCTTGAGACCTACTGAGCTTGCAAGTGATACTGCAAAAAGTATTGATGCAATTGTTCATGCAATTGAAACGCTAAGAAAAGAAGGAAAAGTTTTCGATATTCTTATTTTATTGCAACCGACATCGCCATTAAGAATAACAGAAGATATTGATGGTTCTTTGTCTACTTTTGTAAGAAAGTCTTATAAATCTTTAGTTTCTATTTCAGAAGTAAATGACAATCCTATATTAATAAGAACAATTGACAATGATGGAGAGTTAAGAAGATTATTGAATACGGACAGTTCTGTACGACGACAAGATATGGAAAAATATTATCGTGTAAACGGCAGTATTTATATTAATTTAATGTCCGAAATTAATATAAATACGAGTTTTAACGATAATATAATTCCGTATATTATTCCGCAAGAACGTGCTGTAGATATTGATGAACTGAAAGATTTAGCGGTTGCTGAATATTATATAACAAGAGGAGAATAGAATATGAAGTTTTGTACAAAATGTATTATGCCAGATACTAGACCTGGTATAACTTTTAACAAAGAGGGTGTTTGTATCGCTTGTCAAAATAATGAACGTAAAAAAAACGTTAATTGGGATTCACGCTTTGAAGAATTGAAAAAACTATGTGATAAGTATAGACGTAAAACTCAAGGTGAATACGATTGTATTATTGCTGTTAGCGGAGGAAAAGATTCACATTATCAAGTTCATGTAATGAAAGAATTAATGAACATGAATCCACTTTTAATTACAGTTGAAGATGTATTCACGATGACAAAGGCTGGAGAACATAATGTAAAAAATATTTCTGAAGCTTTTGGATGTAATTTGATATCTTTCAAGCCAGATAGAAAAGCTGCGAAGAAAATTTGTAGATACATGTTCGAACATTATGGACGACCATTATGGTATGTTGATCGACTTTTATATACAGTACCACTTTATTTTGCGTCTAGTTTTAAAATTCCCCTTGTTGTGTATGGTGAAAATGTTTCATATGAATATGGTGGAGTTGATGATAAAGAAACTTATTCTGCACGTAGGCAGATTTTCAATGGAGTTGCTCCAGATATTGATTTGAAAGAACTTGTAAAAGCTGGAGTTGCTCCAGATGAGCTTGCGTATCTAACAGCTCCAAGTGAAGAAATGCTTAATAGTCTTGATCCTATATATCTTTCTTATTTTGTAGAATGGAATGCGGTTAAGAATTATGAATTTGCAAAAACAAGAGGTTTTAAATCTCTTGAGCATGAGTGGGATAGAACTAACCATATTGAGAATTTTAATCAAATAGATAGTTATGGATATCTTTTGAATGCATGGATGAAATTTCCTAAATATGGACATGCATATGCAACTGATTATGCTGCAAGATGGGTACGTTATGGATTGCTTACAAGAGAACAAGCTGTGAAACTCGCAGAAGAACGAGATCATGCACTTGATTCAAAGATAATTGAAGATTTTTGTCAGTTTACAGGAATGACGACAGCAGAATTTTATGCTGCTTTGGAAAAGTTATATAATAAAGATTTATTTGAAAAGAATTCTATGGGTCAGTGGAGATTGAAAACAGAATTCTATGAAAATAGAAGGTATCCTCAAAAAACATGGTAGAGAAAATAATCCCCCTTTGGAGAAGACCGAAGGGGGATTATTTATATCAACTAAGGTTGTTTATGGCATCAAAAACGATTTCCAAATCTGTAGTATGGCAACTAATAGGTAAATTTGCGCTTCAAGGTATTGCTTTTTTTACGACACCAATTTTTACAAGATTGCTTTCGCCAAGTGATTATGGATATACTTCCTTATATATGTCATGGAGCTCGATTCTTTGTTTGTTTATAGGGTTACAAACTTATGGATCTATCCAAAATTCTTTAATTAAATTTGAAGGAGATGAAAGAGATAGGTATTTTTCAAGTATAATGTCAATTTCTGTTTTATCTTTTGTTTTTTGTTTATTTGGAGCGTTTGTTCTTAATTCATGGTTATCTAGTATATTGTCAATAAGACAAGATTTAGTAATTTTAGTTGTTATACAGAGTTTTGGTACTTATATAATTACTTTTTATACAGAAAAATATAATGCGCTAAAACAAGTAGAGAAATCAGCAGTTATTTCAATTTGCCAGACAATTTTTTGCGTTGGTTTATCGTTATTTTTCGTTTTACTTACTAACGATAATAAAGCAATAGCAAAAATATATGGGAATGCAATTCCTGTTATTATTATTAGTATTGTATTGATTATTAAAATATATGCAAAAGGAAAATGTGTTTGGAATTCGCAGTACAATAAATTCTGTTTAACACTAACTCTCCCATTGATATTTCATGGGGTGGGGAATTTAGTCTTTTCTCAGACTGACAGAATTATGTTACAAAAAATGATAGATGAGGAAACGCTAGGAATCTATAGTGTTTCTTTTGCTTTATGTTCAATTCTTACAATAATATATGGAGCTTTGAATACAGCATGGTTGCCGTTCTATTATGATTGGAAAAAGAATAAACAGAAAAACGAAATAGCTATTCATTCAAAACGATATATTAAGTTTTTTGCTTTAATTACCATTGGTTTTATCTTATTAGCATATGATGTGTTCAAAATTATGGCTCCTCCAGAGTATAATTCTGGAATGAGAGTGATACCATTTTTTGTATGTGCACATTTTTTTAACTTTCTATACTTATTTCCCGTGAATTTTGAGTTTTTCCATGAAAAAACAAAACTTATACCTATTGGTACTTTGGGAGCTGCTGTAATTAATCTTGTTGTTAATTTTTTATTAATACCGAATTGTGGAATTTTAGGAGCTGCAATAGGTACACTTGTTGCTCATTTAGCATTGTTTGTTTTTCATGAGTTTATTGCCTGTTTTGTTATGAAACAGGATTATGAATATAGAAGATTTTTTCCATTATTTACGTGGGCTATTATCATTATTTTAATCTGTTCACTTTTCTATTTATTTGACTTTGTATGGTATCTAAGATGGAGTGTTGCATTAATTATTGGTGTATATATTGTAATAGATACATTTAAACATAGGAGTTTTTTCTAATAATGAAAATATCAGAGTTTTGTAAAATGTCATTATCACCTTTAGTATTCGAAATTATAAGCGCTCTTTATAACAATATTAGATATCACAAGTATTCTAACAAATCAACAATACATAAGATAGTTAGAAAAAGTGAAATTATTTCAGTGCTAGGAAATGGGCCTTCTTTAAAAAATAGTGTTGAAAAATATGAAGATTTCTTGAAAGAGAATGATTGCTTAGTTGTAAATTATTTTGCAAACACGGAATTGTATGAAGAGTTGAAACCTACTCATTATTTATTTGTTGATCCTATTATATGTCTCCCTCTTGAACAAATGGGAGATTGGAGGGAATCTAATGAAAAATTGATAGAGAATTTGATAAATAAAACTAATTGGGATTTGAATTTAATTTTACCGGTAAGAGCTGAAAATTCTGAATTTGTGACAAAATTGAAAAATCAAAATAAATTCATTAAAATATTTTACATAAATACTATAAATTTTAAGCATTTCCATTCCAATGAAAAGAAATTTAAGTATTGGAATAAAAATCTTATTGAACCACCTGCACAGACTGTAATGAATACCGCAATATATTTAGGACTCTTTTTTAACTATGCAGAAACCTATGCATTTGGTATTGACAGTAACTTTTTTGAAAGTTTAGATTTAGATCAAGACACAAATATTTTATATAACAATGATTCTCATTTTTATGGAAATAAACGATTACCTTGGTATATAGATGCAGAATGTACAAAGGTTGGAAAACTGCATGAGATAGCAAAATGTTTTGTGAAAATGTTTGAACTATATTGGGAATTAAGGAATTATGCAGATTATAAGGGGTTAAAAGTGTATAATGCTAGTGAATTTAGCATGGTAGATGCTTTTGAACGCAAAAAACCAAATAAAAGGATTTCTTAATGACAATATTTGGTATTTTTAGAACAATTAGATCTTTGTATTTTACAGGCTACTATAAGAAACGTTTAGGTTTTATTGCAAAAACTGCAAAATTTTGTGAGCCAGATGTTTGTGTTACTCCCTCATCTATTTATATATACGAAAATTCATTTATTTATGAAAAATCGAAATTTATAAATAAAGAAGGAAAGTTTATTCTAAAAAAGAATTCTGGTATTTCTCAAGGTTTGACTGTTATAAATGGGGAGCATCTTAGTAGAAAAGGACTCTTATATAAGGACTCAATGAATAAAGAGAAATATCCAGAATTAAACACAGAAAAAGATATTCTTATTGAAGAAGATGTTATAATTGGAGCAAATGTTACATTATGTTCTGGTGTCAAGATAGGGAGAGGATGTCATATAGGGGCGGGTTCTGTTGTTAGAAGGTCTATACCTCCATATTCGGTAGTTATTGGTAATCCATCAAAAATAGTAGGGTTCAGATTTACGCCTGATGAAATAGTAGAACATGAAAAGCTTTTATATACTGAAGATGAAAGAATACCAATAAAGGTTTTAGAAAAGAATTATAAAAAGTATTATTATGATAAACTAGAAACAATAAGTGATTTTTGTTCACTATAGATTACAAATTATGAAAGAACTTGAATATCCTTTTGATAGCGCATATCTTCTCAAAAAGAGGAAGACCATAAAACGCGAGCTTCTGGTTGAAATTGAAGTAGCGAAAGCGGACGGCGCAAAAATTCTTGAAAAGCGTATCGCAATTCTCGGCGGCTCAACAACGCATGACATTCGTGACATACTTGAGCTTTTTCTTTTGAACAACGGTATCAAGGCTGAGTTTTACGAAAGTGAATACGAACAATATTGGAACGACGTGATGTTCGACAATGCGGAGCTTGTTGAATTCAAGCCGGACATCATCTTTATTCATACTTCTACACGGAATATAAAGAATTTCCCTACAATACGTGATTCACACGAAACTGTGGATGATCTTCTAGCGGAACAATATGCTCTTTTTGAAACACTCTGGCAAAAAGCAGCAGAAACTTACAAATGCCCGATAATCCAGAACAATTTTGAACAGCCGTTTTATCGTCTTTTGGGCAACCGTGATGCTTGGGATTATAGGGGGCATCTCAATTTTGTTTTGCGCCTCAACCAGAAATTCTACGAATATGCGCAGACACACGAGAATTTCTACATAAATGACATCAATTACATGTCAAGCTGTTACGGCCTTCAACAGTGGGATGACCCATTCTACTGGCACATGTACAAATACGCGCTCTGCATGGAGGCAATTCCAGAATTTGCTTACAACCTTGCGAACATCATCAAGTCTGTCTACGGCAAGAACAAAAAGGCGGTTGTTTGTGATTTGGATAACACGCTCTGGGGCGGTATTGTGGGCGATGATGGTGCGGAGAATATCGAGATCGGGCAGGAAACTTCTGTCGGTCAGCTTTATTCAGAATTCCAAGGCTATTTGAAAGCGCATAAAGACTTGGGCGTTCTTCTTACGGTAGATTCCAAAAATGATGAAGAAAATGCTCTTGCAGGCCTGAACCGTCCTGACAGTGTATTAAAGCCGGATGATTTTATCATGATAAAGGCAAACTGGAATCCGAAGGACAGGAACCTTCTCGAAACTGCAAGTGAGCTGAATATCGGCTCTGACGCGATGGTGTTTATTGATGACAATCCTGCTGAGCGTGAGATTGTCCGTGCACAAATAGGCGGTTCCATCGGCGCAAAAGTTGCTGTGCCAGAAATGACAGCACCGGAAAGGTATATCAACATCCTTGACCGCAGTGGATTCTTCGAGGTAACGCAGTTCTCAAGTGATGATTTAAGTCGTAATGAAATGTACAAGGCAAACGCCGAACGTGCAAAGCAACAGGCAAGCTTCGCAGATTACGGCGAGTATCTGCTTTCGCTTGAGATGAAAGCTGAAATCAAGACGTTTGCGCCGATCTACATGAGCCGAATAGCTCAGCTTACAAATAAAAGCAATCAGTTCAATCTGACAACTTTTCGTTGCACTCAGGCAGATATCGAGCGTGTTTCTAGTGATTCAAATTACATCACGCTGTACGGAAAACTTGAGGATAAGTTCGGCGACAACGGCGTTGTTTCGGTTGTGTTCGGGCATATTGATGAAAATGACAGCGCAATCTTTCACATAGACCTGTGGCTTATGAGCTGTCGTGTCTTGAAACGTGATATGGAACAGGCGATGATGGATTCCCTGATGGCGAAATGTGTGGCTCGCGGAATCAAAACTGTCAAAGGTTATTACTACCCGACAGCAAAGAATAAGATGGTTAAAGAATTTTTTAGCCAATTCGGCTTTGAAAAGACGAATGAGGATGAAGCCGGTAATACTACATGGGAACGTGCTGTAGAAGATTATCAGAATCTGAACAGATATATCAAAGTAAATGAATAGGGGTTTTTATGACACGAGAAGAAGTTTTTGAAAAGCTTAATGAGGTTTTCTGCGATGTGTTTGACGATGAAGACATTACAGTAACAGAAACAACAAACGCAGATGACATTGAAGACTGGGACTCGCTGAGCCACATCAACCTTGTCGTTGCGGTCGAAAAGGAATTCGGCATTAAATTCAGTATGGGCGAAACCCAGAAAATGAAGAATGTCGGCGAAATGGTAAGTATTATTCTGGAACGCTCGAAATAATCGATGAATGAATTCACCTTTCAAGACATTGCTTCAGCCGGAAACATGGAGCAGTCGTTTACCGTAACCATAACACAAGAGATGATGAGCAGTTTTCTCAAAATCACTGGCGACTTGAATCCCATGCATGTCGATTTAGATTATGCAAAATTAAACGGTTTTAAAGACTGCCTTGTATATGGACTCTTGACCAATAGCTTCTATTCAACTTTAGCCGGGGTGTATCTCCCGGGTAAATACTGTCTCTTGCAGGAAGTTGCAGCGCAATTTACAAAACCTGTATTTGTAGGCGATACACTGACTATAAGCGGCAAGGTTTCAGAAATACAAGAAACTTTCAGAAGAATAATAATAAAAGGACGCATAAAAAATCAGAACGGAGAAACTGTAAACAGAGCGACCATAACAGCAGGAGTTTTGAAATAATCAATGTCTGATACTAATTATACAAAAACATATCTGATTCTAGGAGCATCCTCTGATTTAGGAATTGAACTAATTAAAAAGCTCAATGAAGAAAATTCAACATCGAGCGAAAAATCTCTTTATATTGCACACTATAATTCATCAAAAGAAAGATTGGAAGCAATTACACTCAATGACAAAAGCAAGCTTATCTGTCTACAGTGTGATTTGAGCAATATGAATACAGTGGATAACCTTATAACAGAAGTGAAAAAATACACGGATGCACCGACGCATATAGTTCATCTTGCAGCTGAACCTTTCCACTACATGAAGCTTAAGGAATTTGATCGTGATTCTCTTATTCATAGTATGGATATTCAAGTCTGCTCTTTTGCAAAAATCATGCAGGCTTTTTTGCCGATTATGGTAAAGCGGAAGCAGCACGATAAAGTCGTGATTATGCTTACAAGTTATGTTAAAGGAATGCCTCCGAAATTCATGCTCGATTATATTTCCACCAAATATGCATTGCTTGGACTGTTGAAAAGCCTAGCATCTGATTATTCAGGGAAAGGCATCAATATAAATGCAGTTTCTCCATCAATGATTGAAACGAAATTTCTGAAAAACATAGATGAGCGAATTGTTCAGATGGTAGCGGAAAACAGTCCTGAAAAGCGCAATGCAAAACCGGAAGATATCGTGCCAGTAATTCAGTTTTTGCTTTCTGAAGCGGCAAATTATATGCATGGAGTGAATTTGAGCGTAACGAATGGGGGATAATATAGATGACTTTTCTGGATAAATATATAATATTTTCGGAAATACGAGTTTGGCTTTTGGAGTTTTCCGTCTGACGCTGAACGCGAATAGCGATAATTTACGATTCAGTTTGATAATTTTGGCTTAACAAGGAAAAACTATGTCACTTTTTACTAACAAAACATTAATGATTACAGGCGGAACAGGCAGTTTTGGTAATGCTGTACTGAATCGATTCTTAAGGACTGATATCGGAGAAATCCGTGTTTTTTCGCGCGATGAAAAAAAACAGGATGAT
>JAEEGL015448951.1_pt1 | contig 19776 bp, 20 predicted proteins | sample 9134231 | NCBI WGS metagenome assembly JAEEGL01 (sample SAMN16246548, study PRJNA631951) | gut metagenome | biome: gut microbiome; feature: rumen; material: fiber-attached | host: Bos | place: Iran: Karaj | collected 2018-10 | reverse complement strand
CAAGAAAAATAATACTAAAAAAATATAAATTATTAGTAAAAAATGTTTAAAATGACAAAAAAGATGTCTAAAGTGCATCCTTAGGATATAAAAAAACTAGTCACATAAAAAATAATCAAATAAAAATACATTACAAGCATATAAGGCAATTATTTCATATAAACCATTTTATAATACCTTCGGAAGTGAAAAAATGAAAGATCTTTTAATTGACTCCATTATGAATAATATAAAGAAATATAATCAATATGATGAATCAAAACTAAAATTAATAAGATATGGACTAGCAAGTTTATATCTTCATTTAACCAAACTAATTGTCATATTTGCTTTATCTTATATATTAGGAATAACGCTTTCACTTCTAAAATTTATAATTTTCTATAGTATTCTAAGATTAAGTGCTTTCGGACTACACGCTAAAAAAAGTATAGATTGCTGGATTACATCATTAACTATATTTTTAGGAATACCATACTTATGTGAAACATTACTGATAAATTCACATCTAAAAATAATAATAGTTGTAATTTGCTATATGCTATTAGCCATATATGCACCAGCAGATACTGAAAAAAGACCACTAATCAATAAAAGAAAAAGAATAATATATAAAATAATTACACTAATAACTACAAGTGTTTATATACTACTCTTGTTCATAATTAAAAATAATATTTTAGAAAATTGTTTAGTATTTGCTATAGCACTTCAAACAGTCTTTGTACTACCAATAACATATAAGTTATTTGGAGTAAACTACAATAACTACAAAAAATATAGTAATTGAAAGGAGAAAGAAGTAATGAAATTTTTTGCAAATATATTTAGTGCAATAGGAGAATTCATCGCAAACACAACTGCAGGAGCTTGTTTCTGGAGCTTTGTAGATGAAGAAGAAATGCCAACTGAATTAAGATAAATTAAAAATAGAAGCTAATAGCTTCTATTTTTTTATAGTAAGAATAGACACAAAATGCTTATTACATACATATTGACTAAAAGATAAATCATCTTCTTTCTTAACTAGTTTACTAATAATATATAAACCAAATCCTCTATTACTACCTTTAGAAGAAAAACCTTTCTTATATATCTTATCCATATCTATATCCCCTTTAAAACTATTTTCAATATAAATATTAATATCATTATTATTAAGATAGATATCAATTAATAAAAGTTTTTCCTTAGTAAGTAGTGCAGCCTCAATAGCATTATCAAGAAGTATGCCAATAATTTTACATAATAAATAGTATTTTCTTTCATCTAATTTTTCGATAGATTTATGAGCTTCATCCGTAATTAAAGTATTGAATTCAACATCTTTATCATTAATAGTAGAAATTTTATAATAAACAATACCTTTAATACCAGATGGTAATTTATATAAACTAGTCATGTTACTAGATTTCTTATTTTGATAATCATTTATTATCTTATCTATCATATCGTTATACTTTTTAGAAGACTTATCAGGATAACTTCTAAGAATAACAAGATTATTGAGCATCTCATGTCTATTAATTCTATCATTTTCAAGTATTAATTCATAATCAGATATTAAGCTAAGTAAAGAATGTTGTTCTTCCTCTTGCTTTTTATTCTTAAAATATTGAACAAGAATTAAAGTACTAAGCATAACAAATAAGCCCATAACAAAAAGAATTAACAAATACGACTCAAAATTCCTATTTCTAGAATGAAAATATGCGAATAAACAAAAACTAATAAATACAAACACCAAAGGAATAACAATAATTACTTTATCTTTAGATAAAATATAAGAAACAAACTTCTTAATAATGTTAATTATTCTATTAAGTGAAAAGAATAAAAAGAATAGACCACTTTCTATAAAAGTCAAAATAGACATTATCATCATAGAGTTATTCATAATATCACTATTAATAAATGGAATAAGTATAACTAAAAGTGAAGATACAAAATCAACTAACAAAAGATATAAATATAATAGAATTACTTTAACTAAAGTAGTCCCATAGTTCTCTCTATATATAGATTCTAGTAGTACAAAGAAGGCTACTAAATTTAATATAACTCTATATAAAGGAGATAAACTTCTAAGTCCAAATATAACATAAACAAATACTACAATTAATATGATATCTAATAGTCTATACTTAAACTTGATCAAAGATATTCTATCATAAGAATAAACAATGGAAATAATTAAAGATAAAATACTTACAAAACTTAAAACATAATTAAAGTAAAGCATAATCTTTCAAATCTTTCTTATGAGACCTAGATAATAAATTAATCTTAGCACCATTATCAAACGATATCATATAGTTAGGCCAATCAATTAGCACTACTTTAGACATATTAACTATACATGACTTATGTGAATAAGCAAAAGATTTACTTAGCTTTTCCTTAACCTTAAACAAAGGAGTTGAAATCTTATATTCACCATTATTAGTAACAATTACAGTTTTTCTTTCATAAGTATCTCTATAAACATAATATATATTGTCATAATCAAGTGAATATGTTACTTTACCGACATTATACTTTAAAGAATCTTTTATCTTTAACTGCTTTAAACATATATCAAATAACTCAAATAGATTCTTCTCTGCTTCAAATTGTTTATTAACAAAGTCAAGAATTTGTAATCTCTGTTTAAAAGTATCATATGCCATACCACCATTAACAGAAAACACTATAATCGGGCTTCTCCAATCTACTTTTCTTATCTCCCTAGCTACTTCAATAGCATTTGTTTTATCAAGTTCAAAATCTAAAATATATATCTTATTTTCATCACTCATAATTACATTATAAAATTCACTACATAAACCAGAAAAAGAAGTAATAGTATACTCATAATCATTTTTCATCATATAGCGATTAATAATCTTTTTAGTATTTTTCAAATGAAAGTCATTATCTTCCATCACAACAAAATTAATCATCTTATTCTCCTTATCATAAGAAATAATATCATTAAAAAATGAATAATAACAGGGACTAATAAGTCACGTTATTATAAAAAGTTATACCATACTTCTAAAGTATAAAATATACTATATATTTAGTCAATTAAAAAATAACTAGAAAACTAGTTATTTGATTTAACCATAAGATCATAAAACTTACTAGGATTAATATTTTCATTATTAACAAAAACTTCGAAGTGTAGTGATGAAGGAAACTCCCTGTTAATACTAGAAACACTACTTTTAGCTATCTTTTGTCCAGAAGACACTTCTTCATCAACCTTAACTGCAATATCGTCAACTCCTTCATACACACTTACAATTTCATTTTCATGCATTATTTTAATAATATTTCCCAGGCTTTCATCACTACCTATAAAAATAACTTTTCCAGGAAGTACACTAACAACATCAAAGACTTTATCAGAAGCATAATCTACTCCTGTATTAGGAATGTATGTATTTTCAAAAAAGATTATTGATTTTTCTTGATTATCAGAAGAATCACTTATCTCGTAATAATCCCTTCCCACATAAACATTATCTCCAACATAAGGTTTAACAATATCTGTACTTTGCATAACCATTTTCTCTCTTTTACTATTAATAATACCATTAATAGAGTATTCAAAATCAGTTTTATCTTTATAATAATTATTAATGCTTATAAAAGATATCATAAGTAATCCAATAACAGATATAACAGCAAATCCATATATGAACAATATCAAGCGAACGCTTGCTTTTTTAGTTTTCATCTATTCACTCTCCTACTTATAATTTGAGCAAATAATTAATAATTATACGTTAATTTTGGAAAGCTGAACACCAAAGTAATAGTGTTTAATTATATCTTCATAATTACTCCCCTTATTAGCCATGAAATTAGCACCATACTGACTCATCCCAACACCATGGCCATACCCTCTAGTAATTATAACAACATCACTATTATTAATGGTGATATCAAAATCAGAGCTTCTTAAATCTAAAAGTTTTCTAACTTCAGTTCCTTTAAACAATTTATCATTAATGATAATGCTTAAAACTCTATTACTATTTGTGCGCTTTATATCACTTATAACTATATCACCAGTAATATTTAATCTTTTTAAGAATTCTTCTTTTGAAAAAGAAGTACTTACTTCATAATTTTTTGCATTTCTATCTTCATATGAAGAAGTAGACACTAAATAAGGATGAGGAGAAAATACTAAAGAAGACTCTTCTGTATAGCCATTAGACATAGAAAAATAATATGGTATTATTAGCTCATTATTATATGTAATAAAAATGTCTTTAGTATCCTTAACAATATTTCTAAGCTTGTTAGAGTAATACAAATAGTTATCTTTCCACTTATTCTTTAAATCTTCTTCCTCTAAAATACACTGATCAGTATTCTTAGGAACATAACTATTATTTTCTTTCTTTTTATAGTAGTAGTACGTCCTGATAGCAATCGCCTGTGCTTTTAAAGCTTCTTCATTAAATGAAGCAGGCATTTCACACGCTAAAACATGATAAACATACTCATCTACATAGTTATTATCAGTTTTATTATTAACAGGAATTAAATAAACAATTAAAAGCAAAAAAAATATTATTATAAATTTCTTCATAATAATATTTATTCATATTTAATAAAAGTATTACTTATATATGTTTTTCTTCTCTAAATCACGAATTTTATCTATTCTTCTATAATATTTTTCATCTTCAATGGGCTTAGATTTTAAATAAACATCAAGCATATCTTTAATATCAATAAATGGTTTAGACTCACCAATAGCTATTACATTAGCGTGATTATGCTCAACACAAAGACGAGCTTCACTGCAGTTATCTATTTTAGCACACATAATACCTTTCATCTTATTAGCTGCTATGCTCATACCAATACCGGTACCACATACTAGTATACCTCTGTCTACTTCATTATTTAAAACACCTTTGCACACTAAGTAAGCATAATCATTGTAGTCATCAGTACTATTGATGGAATTAGTGCCATAGTCAATAACTTCTATATTCTTCTTTTTTAAATATTTAATTATTTTTTCCTTTACCTTATATCCCCTATGGTCAGCTCCTATACCTATTCTCATATATAATCCTCCACATATTTATTATAAAACAAATAAATATAAAAAATTTAGATAAATAAAAAAATAGTCACTTACTTGACTATTTATTTAAATTATATTTATCAATGAACTTTTGTACATTACCTCTTTTAGCAGTTACTTGTTTACCAGTATAGAATGAATTACATTTATTACAAGTTTCAAGTTGAATTTCACTCTTAGTACTCATAGTTTTAAATTCATTACCGCATGCACATTTAACAGTACATTCTTTAAGTTCTGGATGAATATTCTTTTTCATTTACAATTCTCCTTTCGCCATAGCAAAATAGCTATAGAAACTCATTTGCTAATGTAATATATCATTTTTTTTATGATTTTTCAAGCATTTTATTACTATTTTACCAATAAATTAAATCAGAAAGTAAAGCATTTAAAGCAAAGGCAATTATCTTAACATCATCATTTATATCATTTTTACTACAAAGAATACTAGCGCCTATTAAGTCAGTATCAACTATAAGTGGAAGAATAAAGCATTTTAAAGACACTCCACCAAATAATTCACCTTCATAAATAGAAGCTTTTCTTTCTCTGATCAAATTAATAACATTAGTATTAATCTCCATATTTAAATAATTATTATTTAAACAAGCAACAACTCTATCTAAATCACAAACTATAATGTCACAGTTAATTAATTTACTAAAAATGTTCACATATTTCTGCGCTGCTTCAGATAAATTAAGAAGCCTTTCATATTTTCTCAGAATAATATTGTTATCACTATAAGATATTTCAATATCATCACTAGATTTTATATTAAGGCTTCTTCTAATTTCTTTAGGTATAACAATTCTACCTAATTCATCAATTTTTCTCACAATACCGTTCTTTTCCATAAACACCTCTACTAGGTATTGTGTTTTTATTAAGCTTTTTTATACTAAATAATATTACTACTAATATACTTAGCTAAATCAAATAAATAATAAATATAATGCTTATCTAAGTTAATCTTATTAAGAGATATTTCTATATGACTAGCCCTATAAACAAAATTAAATTTAGTAGATATTCTAGTAGATTCTATAAATAATTTCTCAATATTTAACTTTTTAAAAACGCTTTCATCTAATTTGAGTGCAATTTTTTGAGAATTATTAATAAGAATTTTTATTCCGGCATTAGATAGCAATTTTTCAGTAAGTTCTTGATACATATAAACTTTTAATTTTTCATCAACATGTCCAAATCTGTCTTCTATTTCTTGGTATACTTCATTAAGTTCAGATACACTGTTGATACTTGCTACTTTTTGATGTAAATCAATAATAATACCAGTCTCGTCTGAATATTCTTCACCAATATGGTTATCTACATCATCAATAGTAATTTCATTTTCTTTTTCATCACTAGTGCCGTTTAGTTCCTCATTAATAAGTTCTAGATACATATCAGTACCAACACTGTCAATAAATCCTGCTTGCTCACTTCCTAGCAAATCTCCAGCTCCTCTTATGCTAAGATCTCTAATAGCTATATTGTATCCGCTACCCAAAGAAGTAAACTCTTTAATAGCATCAAGTCTTTTTACAGCAGTATCACCTAAAATTTTATCTTTATTATACATTAAATATGCATATGCTTGCCTATCACCTCTGCCAACTCTACCTCTTATTTGGTAAAGTTGAGATAAGCCAAAACGGTCAGCATCCATGACAATCATGGTATTTGCATTTGGAATGTCAATACCGTTTTCTATTATTGTTGTACATATAAGAACATCAGCTTCGTTTTGATTAAATTTGTAAATAACATCTTGCATATCTTCTTTATTCATCTTTCCATGCGCATATATTATGCTAACTTCAGGAATAAGTTTCTTAAAGTCATTTACAACTTTCTCCATATCTTCAACTTTGTTATAGAGAATAAACACTTGACCATTTCTAGCTTTTTCCTTTAAAACAACTTCCCTTAGTAAATATGGATCATAATTAATAACATAAGTTTGAATAGGTAATTTAGCCTTTGGAGGGGTCTCTATCAAAGACATATCCCTTATACCAACAAGACTCATTTGTAAACTTCTAGGAATAGGTGTAGCACTTACAGAAAGAACGTGTACGTTAGTCTTCATTTCCTTAATTCTTTCCTTATGAAGCACTCCAAAGCGTTGCTCCTCATCAATTATTAAAAGTCCCAAATTCTTAAACTTAATATCGCCAGATAATAACCTATGCGTACCAAAAACAACGTCAACTAAACCATTCTCTAATTTTTCAAGTATTTCTTTTGTCTCTTTTCTAGTAGTGTACCTATTTAATAAAGCAATATTCAAACCAAAATTTTTAAATCTTTCTACTGCACTAACATATTGTTGATAACTAAGAAGAGTAGTAGGACATAAATAAGCAACTTGAACTCCATTCATAACTGCTTTGAAAATAGCCCTAAAAATAACTTCAGTTTTACCATATCCAACATCTCCACATAAAAGTCTATCCATAGGTTTACTACTTTCTAAATCTCTCTTAATTTCATTAGTAACTTTTAATTGATCTGGAGTTTCTTCATATATAAATTCAGATTCATACACTGCCTGTTCAGGTGTATCAGGCTCAAAAGGAGTAATTGTACTAATTTGCCTATTCTTATATAGATTAATAAGTTTATCACTAATATCCTTAATCTTACTTTTAATCTTACTTTTAGTTTTCTGCCATTCTGTACTATTAAGTTTATAAATATTAGGCTTAGCACCATCTTTAGAAGAATACTTGTATAATTTATCAATCTTATCTACAGGTAAATAGAGCTTATCATCGCCTTTATAGTTAATAAGAATATAATCCTTTTCTATTCCATTTTTCATAATAGTGGTGATTCCAGCATATACACCAATACCGTTTACTTTATGAACAACATAGTCACCAACCTCAAGTTTATCTATAGAAGTTATCTTTTTACCTATTTTAAGACCAGTATTATAATTAAGTTTAGGTTTATAACCAGTTAAATCATTTTTAGAAAAGTATTTAACACCATTAAAAACAAAACCACTAGAAATATCTTGATTAATAACACGTGTTTTTGATATACCAACTTTTTTTACAAATTCATTATCTCTAGTACATAAAAAAGAATTACTACTTATTACACTATTACAATAATTATCAAAATTATTATTAAAACTAGGAATACTTTCTGCTTTAATAATATGGTCAAACTTATCATCATTGTTAATTGTATCTAAATATAAAGTAAAATCATTTTTAATATCTTTAATATTAAATAATGTTGATTCTTCATCATAATACTTCATTTGCTCATCAATAGATTTCTGAACATTTAGTATTTGATTATAGTCTTGATAAATAAGAATAGGGTCTTTCAAATAACTTAAAACATTAGAAGAAGCATTATCATACTCATCATTAACAGGCTTAATAGTTATTTCTTTAACATCATTAAGTGATAGCTGAGTATTTTCATCAAAGTATCTTACCTTTTCAACTTCATCATCAAAAAACTCAATTCTTACTGGATGCTCCTCAAATATTGGAAATACATCTACAACAAAGCCACGAATAGAAAATTCACCAGTATTAGTAGCAATACTTTCTCTTCTGTAACCTATCTTTAACAATTTATCAACAAATTTATCTCTATCAAGTTTGGATCCTATAGATATCTTAATATTCTTATTATTTAAATCATTTCTACTAGGTAATTTCTTTAAAAAACTATTAGTATGGCATATTAATAAATTATTTTTAGAACTTAAATTATTAAGAAATCTAAGACGCATATACATAAGTTCCGGAGATGTAGCAATTGCTTTTTTAGTTAAAAGATCATCATCAGGGAAAATGTATACATTACTATATCCTCTTTGAGACAAATCTAAATAAATTCTATTTGCTTCATTTAAAGAAGGGGTTACTAAAACAACATTTTTCTTAAACGACAAAAAGATATATAACAGAAATTCGTTATATATTTCATTAGCACTAATGCTTATTTTGTCATTATTATTAAGTTTTATATCAAATAACCCTTCTATCATATTAGCTCCTAATTATACTTGTTCATTATTTTATTAAAATCTTCTATAGTAAACTCTTCTATAATTTTATCTACTATTTCAAAAACATTACTTAAAGTATTTATATCATCTTTAGAAAATTTTCCTAATACGTAGTTAACAGGATCACCATTATGTTTAGAAATACCAATTCTAATTCTCTTAAAGTCTTCAGTATTTAAATGAGAAATAATACTCTTAATCCCATTATGTCCAGCTGAAGATCCACTAGTTTTAATTTTATAAGAACCAATTTCAAAGTCCATATCATCATATATTACTAAAATATCTTCTATATTAATATGATAATAATCAACTACTTTTCTAACAGCTAGTCCACTATCATTCATATATGTAAGTGGTTTAATAAATAACACTTTTTCAGAATTAATAATTTTTTCAAAATATGCATAATTATCTTTAGATTTAAAATCGGCATCCCCTAAATAATGATCTAATGCCATAAAACCGACATTATGTCTAGTAAGTGAATACTCTTCACCTTTATTTCCCAAACCAACTATCAATTTCATTTTTTCTTCTCCTCAAGCATATTATACAACATATTCTTACTAGCATTATACTTTTTGGAAACAAATTTTAAAGCATCGTTTTGTTTAAGACCTAAACTAACTAACTCTAAAACTTCATCTAAAAGTACATCATAGTCTATTTCTTCATCATTTTTTTCTATAACAATTACTATTTCACCCTTTACATCTTTATAAGTTTCAATAGCCTCCTCAATAGTGCCCCTAAAAACCTCTTCATGAAGCTTAGTTATTTCCCGGGAAATACTAATATTTTTATTTCCCAAGATTTTTAACATATTTCGTAAAGTTTTGTTAAGCCTATGAGGAGATTCATATAAAATAGTTGTATAGTTAAATGTCTTAATTAAAGATAGTTCACTTAAAGCTTTACTTTCCTTTTGGTCAAGGAAACCATAAAATATGAATTTATCTTGATCAAAACCTGACATGTTAAGTGCAGGTATAAAAGCGCAAGCGCCTGGTAAAGCAACTACGTTAAAGCCTTCCTTAACTATATTTTTAACAACTAAAGCACCTGGATCACTTATTAAAGGAGTTCCTCGGTCAGTAACAAGTGCTACATTCTTTCCTTCTTTTAACATATTAATAATCTGTCCACTAGACTTAGCTTCAGTAAACTTGTGACACATAAATACTTTATTTTTAATACCAAGAGCATTGAGTAACTCAGTCGTAACCCTAGTATCCTCTGCAAAAACAGCACTTACACTAGAAAGAATTTCCTTAGCCCTAACTGTAATATCATTTAAATTACCAATTGGAGTAGGAACTAAGTATAAACTAGGACTATTATCATAACTTTTTTGTAACACTATAATCACCTCTCAAACATTCTTAATACTTCATCAGTATAACTACCATCATTATTATGGCAAACAAGTGGGCTAAGTACCTTAAGCCCAGTATTTCCATTTTTTCTTGCATCAATGAGTACTAAATTAGACTCTTCACCATCTTTAGGATAAATAAGCCTTAATCTCTTAACTTCAAGATTATGCTTTTCAAGAGTACAAATAATTTCAGATAATCTATCGGTTCTATGTACTAAACATAAACTACCATTATTCTTAAGTAGTTTTCTAGCTATTAAGGCAATATTATCTAAATTAATAGTAATTTCATGTCTAGCAATTGACTTAACCTTGTTATCATTTATGTTACTATTATCATCATACCTAAAATAAGGTGGATTACAAGTAATTAAATCAAAAGAATCTGTAGGATATATATTAATTATATCTTTAGCATCCATGTTATATAGTTTAATTCTATCTTCTAAATGATTAATCTTAACGGTTTCAACTGCAAGTTTATAAACTTCTTCCTGTATTTCTACACCAATTATTTGTGAATCTGTAAGCGTAGATAAAACAATAGGTATTGGCCCATTGCCAGTACATAAATCTAATATTTTATTATTACCAGGTTTTAAAACGCAAAATCTTGGAAGCAAAATTGATTCCAAGCTAAAATTAAAGTAATCATTATCTTGTACTATTTTTAATTTATCATACCCAACTAAATCATTAATAACCTTAGTCATAAATACTCCTATTCATCAGCATCTACTTCTACTAAAGATTCATCAGATAATTTAATAGTATATTTTTTTCTTAAGATGTCTAAAGAAACAACCTCACCTTTTCCAGCTTTAGTATTCATAACATCACCAATTTGAGGTAGTTTACATCTGTTTTCAGTATAAACATCATCTTCATATTTTAAACAACAAAGAAGTCTACCACATTGTCCATTAATTTTAGTTGGATTTAAAGATAAGTTTTGATTCTTTGCCATATTAATGGAAACTGCATCCATGTTTTCACTTAAAAAACGAAAACAACATAATTCACAACCACATGGTCCAATTCCAGATACCTCTCTAGCTTTATCCCTTGCTCCTATTTGTCTTAACTCAATTCTTGTTTTATAAATGGAAGCAAGATCTTTTGCCATTTCTCTAAAATCTACTCTAACATCAGATAAAAAAGTAATTAATAATTGAGACCTATCTAAGCTAAATAAAGCATCAACTATATTCATATTTAATTTATACTTTTCAGATATTTCCTTTGACTTCTTAACTGCCTTAACAGCGTCAGCAAGGTTCTTTTCATATGAAGAAATATCATCTTTAGTAGCCTTTCTTTCAATTTCCCCAGATTTTTTAATGCATGGTTTATTACAAGCATTTAGAATAACTACTTTAGCTACATAAAGTAAACCCTCTCTACTTACAACAACATAATCATTAACATTTAAGTCCTGAAGTTCATTGCTATAGTAATAAACCTTTCCCTCATCTTTAAATGTTACCCCTATTATATTACTCATAATAATCACTTCCTAATCTATAAATCATTTCATCAACAAATAAACTTATATTTACATTATATTCTAACATATTTTCTAATCTATTAATAGAAATTAATTTATTTGTTAAACTAGCTTCAGAATTTAATTTGTATACTTTCTTTAATAAGTCCTCATATCCTTCAAAATATTTGTTAACACCCAAAATATTATAATATAAAGAACTATAATAAAAATATTTCATAATTGTCACTATATCACTAATAACATTCTTGTCTTCTTTTTTATTCAATAAACTAACAATATATGGTTCACTGTTAGATTTCTTATCCTCAAGTAGTTTAATAATTTCAATTGCTTTTGAAAAAATCTCTTCATCATAGTTTTCAATCTTAAAATCATTTTTTTCCTCTAGAATAATAATATGGCATCTCGACTTAATGGTTAGGAGAACCTTATTTATATTCTCACATATTAAAAATGCATATATATTTTCTTCAGGTTCTTCTAAAAACTTAAGCAAACTATTTGCAGCATAATCATTCATTTTATCAGCACCGTCTATAACATAAACACGATTCTCATTACTAGAAGATTTAAGCATCATACTCTTTTGAAGAGCCAAAATATCGTCTTTTAATATTTTAGAATTTGTTTGCTCTACTATAACGTAATCATTAAAAACATCATTAATACTTTTTCCATTAAAAAAATGATTAGATACAATTAGATCTAATTCATCTTTAATATCACTATAAGAAGTATTGCATATTAAAAAAGCATGACCTAATCTATCATTATTATTAAATTTATCAAAATACTCTTTTAATAATGTACTCATAATACCTCCTATAGTAACTTTTGCATTATAACTAAACCGATAAGAGCAGGAAATCCAAATAGAGCCACACTACATATAGTTACATAATTAATAACTAAATGTGCACCAGCATAATAAATAACAAGATTAACTGCATATAATAAACAAATAGACATAACTATTCTTTTAAGAAGTAGTACTAAATATTTCATATATTCACCTAATAAAGAATACTACTTCACTAAATAATTATTCTAAATATTTTCTATCGTCTATAGCTCTCATAATAGTTAATGGATCTAAGTATTCAATATCCCCACCCATAGGGATACCATATGAAAGCCTAGATACCTTAACATTTTTCTCTTTTAATAGTTTTTGAATATATAAAGAAGTCATTTCACCTTCTACACTAGGATTAAGAGCTATGATAACTTCCTTAGTATCATCATTAATTCTATCTATTAAGCTTCTAATATTTAAATCTTCAGGATTAACTTCATCAATAGGAGATATTAAACCACCTAAAACATGATAAACTCCATTAAACTTGCCTGACTTTTCAAATGTAAAAACACTTTTAGAATCTTCAACAACACAAATAGTATTTTTATCTCTAGAATCCTTACTACAGATATTACACTCATCTTGATTAGTAATATGCCCACATATTTTACACTTTTTTATATTTTCTTTATACTTAATAAGATTTTCTGAAAACTCATTAACTTTATCAAGTGAAAGAGAATCTATAGCATATACGAATCTCTCAGCAGACTTATCTCCAATACCAGGAAGTAACTTAAAATCTTCTAAAAGTTTTTCAAACTCTTCAGGATAAATCATAGCCTAAAAAAGTCCTCCCATACCATTAGTATATTTTCCTAATTTAGATTTTTTAGTTTTATTAAGACTATCTAATGCATTATTAAAAGCCACTTTAATCATATCTTCTAACATTTCCTTATCTTCTAAGACAGAATCATCAGTAATCTCAATCTTATTAATTTCATTTTTTCCAGATAATTCAATCTTAACAGCACCACTTTCACCAGTAAAAGTAGAACTTTCAATTTCGTTGTTAGCTTTTTCTAACTCCTTCTGTAATCTTTGTGCTTGCGCCATTATACTTTGCATATTCATATATATCACTCCTTACTTTAAATTAACTAAATCATCACCAAAAATATCAGAAGCAGAAGATGCTGCTTTATCCTTCTTTGGCTGCTTATCTAATTTTACTATATTTTCATCTAATATTGTATATGAAATATTATTTTTCTTTTTGTTAATATAGTCTTCTTTAATACTATTCCATTCAGATGTACTAACAGCTACTACTTTATACGAAGTACCAAAAGCACTTTTAAATAAACTCTCAACTTTATTAATATTAGAATCAAAAATACTTACGTTAGCTTCATCATTAAATGAAAACATTAAATAATCAGATGATGCTACAACAATCTTAGAATCATTTAATAAATCAATTACTCCAATATATTTTTTGTTAGTAATAAACTCATCAATCTTTGATAGATTAGAATTAATATCCTTTAGAAGAGTTTTATCAGCTGTAGCTAAACAATTATTAATTCGAATATCTTTAACACTCATAGTACTATCATCACTAGATTCTGATATATTACTATCTTTTACAGGTTCAGTCTTATCTTCTATAGTACTAACAGTGATATCGTTTATAATTTTTTCATCAGAAATGATGTTTTCCTTTGAACCTTCTTTGATATCATTAGAATCACTATAAGATATATCGTTATTTGTATCAAAATAATTAGATATTTGCATTATATAAATATCAAATAATATTTTCTGATTGTTAGAAACTTTAACATCATTAATAGCGTTGTTAATAATATTAGAAATATAAAGAATATCATCTTTAGAAATCTTAATAGAACTTAATTTAGAAGAATATTCCTTATCAAAATAATTTTTAATGTTATTATTTAAAGAAATATCTCTAATAATTGTTAATAACCTGTCCAAAATGTCAACAAGATTTTTTCCAGAAGAAGAGAATTTATTAGACATATCAATAATATTAGAATAATTATGATTAATAATGTTAACAAGAAAACTATACATAGTATCAAATGATACTTTACCACTTAGATTGTCAATATCATCAACAGTTGTAGAGTTTCCTTTTGAAAGAGATAAAGACTGATCAAGTAAGTTTACAGCGTCTCTTAAACAACCATCAGAAGATTTAGCAATATATTCAACAATATCGTCAGGAAGAGATAATTTCTCTTCACTAAGAATATGATTTAACCTATGTACTATATTTGGTACATCTAATCTATTAAAGTCAAATCTCTGACAACGAGAAAGTATAGTTAATGGAATTTTTTGTGGTTCAGTTGTAGCTAAAATGAAAATAACATGTGAAGGAGGTTCCTCTAAAGTTTTAAGTAAAGCATTAAAAGCACCTGTGGATAACATATGTACTTCATCAATAATATAAATCTTATATTTACAAAAAGAAGGCATAAGTTTAACGTTATCTCTAAGATTTCTAATTTCGTCTACACCATTATTACTGGCAGCATCTATTTCAATAATATCAGAATTATTTTCATCAATTAGTTTACAAACATCACACTCTAAGCAAAGATCATCTGTAAAATTAAGGCAATTTACAGCTTTAGCAAATATCTTAGCAATACTAGTTTTACCAGTTCCACGAGGACCTGTGAATAAGTATGCATGCGAAATATGATTATTCTTAATTGAGTTAATTAAAACCTTAGTAATAGTTTCTTGACCCTCTACATTTTTAAAATTATTTGGTCGGTATTTTCTATATAAAGCTAAATAAGACATAATGTTTCCTCCAAAAAAATTATAACAAAAAAAAGGTAAATATACTACCTTAATTTCCTAAAAAAGTCAGTCAAAAAAGAACTATAAAATGTTGATAACTGAGAGTTTACATGATTGAATTTAGTTTGATAGTTAATAGTCTTCTTATTGTCAGATAAATAATATACATTTTTAATTCTACATTCTTTAATAATTTCTTTACACATATGACACGGTTCAAGAGTTACGTACATATCACATTGATCTAATCTCCAATCTTTAAGAGTCTTTGAAGCTTGGATTATACATTTAATTTCAGCGTGATTAAGTGGATTACCATCATTAATTCTAGAATTAGAAGACTTAGCGATTATCTTATCATTCATAACTATAAGTGCGGCAACAGGAACTTCATTATTGCTTGCAGCTTTTTTAGATAATTCTATCAATTGTTCAAAAAATTGTTCATTCATAATTAAAACCTCAAAAAAAGTGCACACACATCATAGGTATTAAGGCTGCTATCTTCCGATTCTGACCTGGTTCTACATAATGTGTTGCACAATTAAATAATATCACACTGATAAAATAATTCAAGTATTTTAATGTTTCACGTGGAACATTATATCTTGCTTTATATCGCTATGTTTCACGTGGAACATTATGCTTTATTTATACCGCTATGTTTCACGTGGAACATCATATTTTGTTTTATATCAATATGTTTCACGTGGAACATTAAGTTTTGTTTATACCGCTATGTTTCACGTGGAACATTAAGTTTTGTTTATACTACTATGTTTCACGTGGAACATCGTGCTTTGTTTATACTACTATGTTTCACGTGGAACACTAATAATTAAACATAAAAAAAGGATTAATTAATAATCCTTTTATTCTTCAGAAGTTTCAGTTACTTCTTCTGTAGATTCTTCAGTTGTTTCTTCTTCATCTGACTCATTATCAGACTTATTAACGATAGATATTGAAGCAACAGTGCTATTATCTTTAAGGTTAATTAACTTAACGCCTTGAGTTACTCTTCCCATTTTAGAAATTGTTGATACATCAAGTCTAATAATAATACCAATGTTATTAACTATCATTAAATCTTTGTCATCTGATACAGTTTTAAATCCAACTATAGTTCCGTTTTTCTCTGAAATGTTGATAGTTTTTACACCTTTACTTCCACGTTTTGTTTCTCTGTACTCTGTAATAGGTGTTTTCTTACCATATCCCTTTTCAGTAACTACAAGTACTTCTGATGTATTATCACTAACTTCAAGACCAACACAAGTTTCAGATCCTAAATTAATACCTCTTACACCAGCAGCAGTTCTACCCATGACTCTAATTTCATTTTCATTAAATCTAACCATTCTACCGGCTGTACTACACATCAATACTTGATTATCACCTGTTGATAACTTAACAGATATTAACTCATCGTCATCTCGTAATGTAATTGCAAGTTTACCGCTCTTTCTGATGTTATCAAAGTCTTCTAATTGACTACGTTTTACTACACCATACTTAGTTCCAAATACAAGATATTTGAACTCGTGATCTTTAGAAACCTTTAGAACTGCGCTAATTCTTTCATCTTTTTCAATTTGAATAAGATTAACAATAGGAAGTCCTTTAGATTGTCTAGAGAATTCTGGTATTTCATATCCTTTAAGACGATATACCCTACCTTTTGTTGTAAAGAACATTAAGTAATCATGTGTTGATAAGTTAATTATTTGCTCTACAAAGTCTTCTTCATTTGTGGACATTCCCTTAATTCCAACACCACCTCTATGCTGAGTCTTATAAGTATCAGTTGTCATTCTCTTAATGTAGTTCTTGTTAGTTATTGTAATAATAACGTCTTGCTCAGGAATTAATGATTCGTCTTCAATATAGTCGATAGCAGTCATATCTATTGTTGTTCTTCTATCATCACTATATTTTTCCTTAATCTCTGTTAATTCTTCTTTAATAATATTTAGAACTAATTGTTCATCAGCTAATATAGCTCTTAACTTATCTATTAATTTTAATAGGTTTTCTAATTCTTCTTCAATTTTACTTCTTTCTAATCCAGTTAATCTACGTAGTTTTAACTCTAAAATGCTTTCACTTTGTACCAAACTAAGTCCAAACTTACTCATTAGGTTGTCTTTAGCTTCCTGATCTGTTTCCGCACTTTTAATTATTTTAATAACTTCGTCAATGTTATCAAGAGCTATCTTATAACCCTCTAAAATGTGAACCCTATTTTCAGATTTCTTTAAATCAAATTGAGTTCTTCTATAAATAACTTCCTTTTGGAAATCAATATATTTTGATAAAATGCTCTTTAACCCTAATGTTTTAGGAGTAAGACCATCAAGCATTAACATTATTATTCCATAATTAACTTGGAATTGAGTATGCTTATATAAATTATTTAAAACAACTTGTGCATTAGCATCTTTTCTTAAAGTAATTGTAATTTTTACTCCTTCTTTAAGATCAGTATGATAATCAATTATACCATCAAGTGTTTTATTGTGAACAAGTTCAGCAACTTTATTCTTTAGTTCTTGTGTATTAACACCATAAGGAACCTCTGTTATAACTATAGTAGGATGTCCTTTTACATCTTCAATAACAGCTTTACTTCTAATAGTTATACTTCCTCTACCAGTTTCATAAGCTTGTTTAATACCTGAATTTCCAAGAATTACACCACCAGTAGGGAAATCTGGTCCTTTAATGTATTGCATTAATCCTAAAGTATCAATATCAGGATTATCAATGTAAGTTATACATCCATCTATTACTTCACCTAAATTATGTGGTGGAATATTAGTAGCCATACCAACTGCAATACCCATAGTACCATTTACAAGTATATTTGGGAATCTAGAAGGTAATACTTTAGGTTCTTTTTGAGTTTCATCAAAGTTTGGATCAAAATCAACAGTTTCTTTATTAATATCTCTTAATAATTCAAGAGAAATCTTAGAAAGTCTTGATTCTGTGTAACGCATTGCTGCTGCGCCATCACCTTCAATGTTACCAAAGTTACCATGTCCATCAACTAATAAATATCTTTCATTAAAGTCCTGCGCAAGTCTTACCATTGCTTCATATATAGATGAATCTCCATGAGGATGGTAGTGACCCATAACATAACCAACAGTAGTAGCTGATTTTCTATGAGGTTTATCAGGAGTATAACCTGATTCATACATAGACCATAAAATACGTCTATGGACTGGTTTTAATCCATCTCTTAAATCTGGAAGTGCACGTGAAGCAATAACGCTCATTGAATATTCTAGGAAAGATGTTTCTATTTCATTTACAATGTTGTTCTCAGCAAGTCTATCTCTTTCATGAAAATATCCACTAAATCCATTACTACTTGCTTCTTCTTTTATATCAAATGGTTCTTCAGAAGTTTCAGTTACTTCTTCTGTAGATTCTTCAGTTGTTTCTTCTTCATTATCATCAATTATTTTTTCTAAATCGTCCATAACCTTACCTCCTAAATATCAAGATTCTTAACATAACCAGCATTTTCTTCAATGAATTTTCTTCTAGGTTCTACTTCGTCACCCATAAGTTTTTCAAATACTTGGTCTGCTAATATGCAATCATCAACAGTAATTTTTCTAAGTGTTCTTTTATTAATATCCATTGTAGTTTCATTAAGTTCTTCAGCATCCATTTCACCTAGACCTTTCATACGAGCAATTTCAGCTCTAGATCTAATATTTTCTGGAAGTGATGCTAAATATTTTTCTTTTTCTTCTTCATTTAATACATATTTACGAGTTTTACCATGCATTATTCTAAATAATGGAGGTTGTGCAGCATAAACATGACCTTCCTGAACTATTTGTTTAAAGTATCTGTAGAATAATGTAAGTAATAATACTCTAATATGTGATCCATCTACATCGGCATCGGTCATTATTATTATTTTATTATATCTAAGCTTAGTAATATCAAAATCTTGACCAATACCTGTTCCAAATGCAGTTATTATTGTTTTAATTTCTTCATTTCCAAGTGCTTTATCAAGTCTTGTTTTTTCAACATTAAGAATTTTACCTCTTAAAGGAAGAATAGCTTGAGT
>JAEEGL011164877.1_pt1 | contig 19776 bp, 3 predicted proteins | sample 9134231 | NCBI WGS metagenome assembly JAEEGL01 (sample SAMN16246548, study PRJNA631951) | gut metagenome | biome: gut microbiome; feature: rumen; material: fiber-attached | host: Bos | place: Iran: Karaj | collected 2018-10 | reverse complement strand
TGTGGCTTTACCCATGACATTGGTGGCTTCACAACCGCCATAGACACTGGTCAGGATATGACCACCGCTGATTTCTACGTATGTATTACCCTTGACAGTTCCTGCGCTATTAAGGTATTTACTTCTACCCTCTGTAGTATCGAAGTAGGGCACACTACCCGAACCACCACCAAATACGTTGCCATAATAGGTATGACCATCCGTAGCAATGATGGCACCACCCTCAGCAGATTTTGTATAAGGTTCATCATCATAATAATACTTACCGTCTTCATCATTCTTATATTTTGCGTATGGGTCGTAAGGTGAGTAAGGTGCTTTGTATTCCCAACTTGCGCACTCCAGGTCGACATTAGCAGGTAATACGAAATCTTCATCCCACACCGTCGGGTAGTCTTCTACATGACGCTTTGTCGTGTTCTTACCAACACCAATCTGTCCACCTTTGATATACACCTTGGTATCGTACTGCACAAGACCATTCTCGCTACCACCATAGACAGACCCCTTCACGAAAGCGTTTCCATCGATGGTCACCTCGGTATTGCTGGCCAAAGCCTGAGTCTGGATGAACTTAATATAGTCTTCCTTATTATGGAACCATTCCCACTTGTCGGTGCCATTATCACTGATCATGCGTTTGGGCATGTGACCATCTGCCTCCGTGTCATACGGATAATTCTCCGGCAGGAAGCCCTTACCTGCGGCAAAGACGTGTCCTGCGTCATCAGGTTTGTCCGAACCATCAGTTATCGTTGGATGAACCATCTTCATGTTGTCGGGGCCAATCTCAGCATTGCCCTGAACTTTGACGGTACAATAACCACTATTGCTATTGGCCAATGCATATGGCATATCCAACACTGCGTCTGTATATCCTGCAGCAATTGCAGCACTCACTTCTGCAGGAGTCTTGGGCACTCTATATCTGGCCACCGAAGCAATTTCTCCAGCACCATAGACGCTGTGGCCTACCTTAGCATCGCCCTGAACGATGACTGTAGGATTACCACGTACCAGAGCGGCATAGCCATGCTCCTTGTCGCCCTTACCTCCTCCGAATATGTCACCTCGGATAATCGGAGCACTTGTCTTGCTGGCATCTCCATTTCCGAGACCTATCGTCACGGTTGTATTCTTTTCAACACGACCAATCTCGCCACCGCCATAGACGTTACCGTTAATCGTTCCATTACCGATGATGACACTCGTATTGCCATTCAAATAATTGGGATCATCATTGAAATCCGAATCCACGCCTTTGCCATCTTCTCCTACCATGGCCTTATCACACAGGAAATTGTCTGCAAGACCCTTACCACCACCGAACACATTACCACCAATAGTAACCTTTGAAGCACCTTCGGACACAGACACATACTTTTCTGTCTCATTATCGTACTTCGCACAGATATTCACGAAGGTATTTCCCGTAATATCAGCCAGATTACCACCGCCATAGACGTTACCAGCGATGTTGGCACCAGTGACTGTAGTTTCTTCAGATTTCGTATATGTATAGTTGCCATCGTTATCCTTTACAGGATTTCCGTTGGCGTCAAGGATAGCAATATCCACCTGCTCACCTACCTTATTACCAATATTAACAGTAGCATTACCTTCAACACGTGCCTTATTGCCACCACCAAAGATGCCACCCTCGACGGCTTCTTTATTAGCATCTGTATAGCCACAGCCAACCTGACCTAACTGACCGTCGGAAGCATACTTACCAGGCATCATATTGATATTTACCTTCGGATTACCATAGACAGTGGCACCAGCGCCATAACCTCCACCGAATACTTTACCGATGCGGGTACATGATATAATGTTCACCTCAGGATCAGCGTATGGTGGTGTTGTATTTGGCTTACCCTCAAAGGTAACAGCTATATGTTCATCAGCTGCAGAAGTCCTTGCCACATACTTAGGCTTGCCATCCGTTCCTTCAATTGTTCCATCCTGCCAATAACCATAAATCGAATATGCCGCATCGTTACCACAACCATAGAGTTCATCGATAATAATCGGCGTACAGCCTGTCTCCTCGACATTAATGATAATATGGCCGAAGATAGCACCACTCTCGTTGTTACCACCAAACACCTTGCCGTATTCACCGCTAGTGATGGTCAGCTCCACATTACCTTTCACGTTTGCATTCTTGGCACAACCATAGACACGCTCTGTTCTGGTGTCACTACAACCCATGACCATAATCAGGTCACCCTCTACGTCGGCATCCTTTCCGGCACCATACAGCTCTACAACATTCAAGGTACATTCGCCACCTGTTCCTTTACTGATGTTAATATTTCCCGTAATAGTACCCTTTGAGTTACTACCGCCGTATGCCTCATGGATATAGCCACCTGTCAACAAAGTGGTTGCATCACCACCAACAATCGCACCGGGATTTTCATGCCATTCTTCGTTTAGGTAGTACGCATCCTCACCATTACCTCCACCAAAGACTTGAGCAATCTCATAGGCACCATTAACGAGAACATCCGTCTCAGGAACTGCTGCGGCATTACCTCCACCATATACCTCCTGAACGCTGACGTCACAAGTCATAATTCTGACAATGGTCTTCTTATCAGTTCCTGCTGGGGTATAATCTGCCAAGTTACCGCCACCATAGACGGCAGCCAATTCGTAGGTATTATTATCTTTTGCAGGTTTAGCCTTCGGAGAGCCATCAGTGTTACGACTAACCGTCTTGTACACAGTTACCGTCACATTACCCTTCGGCGAACCGTTCAGATTATTACAGCCAAACACACGACCGCTCTTAATTACATCAGCATGGTCACCCGTGTAGTTACTGATATTGAAAGCTGTAGCATTTGTCTTATCAGCGTCACCAAGTGTTATAGCAACATCACCATACACTTTAGCCTCAACAGGATCATCGCCAAGTCGTCCCAGTCCACCACCGTAGGCATCACCTCCAATGGTTCCGCCAAGCAGATTAACAGTTGTGGTGTTACTTTCATCTGTCCAACCTCCAACACCTTCGTTCTTCGTAGCATCCCAGTTGCTTGTCTGGGTGTCGGCCAAAGCACCGCCACCATAGACGTCATTTTTTATTTCACCGCCAGAAATGCTGACATCCACACCGCATTTTACAATACCGCTCTCACCACCACCAAAGACACTACCATTGATTATTCCGTTAGTGACATTAACAGTTGACCAAACGTCTGTAGCATAGACTGCTGCATTTAAGCTGGCATTACCTCGGCAGGCACCATATACGTTACCACCGTAGCCCGCTGCATTGTTAGTGGAGCCGATGTTACCACCCTTAATTTCAACCTTCGTGTAAGTCTTGTGAGCCGAACTCTCCGAGTTGGTCTCATCAGCAGTAATACCTCCTGGAGGTGGACCTACACTACCCTGAGCACCACCGCCATAGACATTTTGGTAGATAGTACCATTGTTAACCGTAACAGTAGTCGTACAGGTCACAGAACCTGAAGAGGTATTGTATGCATCCGCACTGTTCTTACCCACACCTGATCCAGCACCGAATACATTACCGCGATCAAGTTTATTGGCAGTTGCATCGTTCTCTACACCGATCGTACCCTTATTGATGGTTACCTCAGTGCTGCGGCGCACATGACCATTCTCACCGCCGCCATAGACAGAACCATAAATCGTAGGAGCCGTTTCGCTGTCAGACTTACCAATGGTCACACTGGTCTGGTTGACATAACCCAGGAAGAAATCCGGCACATATTTATAGCGTGGAGAATAATTGCAACTGAGTGCAGCCACGCCACGACTACTGCCGAATACATTACCTGTAGGCAGGTCTTCATAAACAGTACCTGCCACACCTACAGTACCACCATAAATATTCACAGTAGCCAGACCACTACCCGTGAAGTTTGTATTTGACCATAAAGCCAGAGCATCGCTTGGTGGCAATTCGCCATAGCCTACAGTAGAATAGTCATCAGAGCCACCTGCATAGTTACCCTTACCTACTGATGCCATATTACCACCACCGTAGATACTATAGCCTACGCTACCGCCATTCATCGTAATCGTGGTATTGCCATAAACCTTACCGGCAGTCCAGCTATGAACAGGCTCTGCGGAACTCTTTGGATTACCCTCGCTATCAGGATTCAACAACGTGGTTTCATAGGTGCTTGTACCCTTACCACCACCGAATACGCTGTGAGCAATGGTTCCATGATGGATGGTGACAGAAGCATCCTGATTGACGTGGCCATCCTCACCACCGCCATATACAGAACCATGAATTGTTGGCATTGTAGTCGTACTTGATCCGCCTTCTGTACCGATGACAACTTGGGCCTCCCTAACGTTAGCAAGCTTAGCCTCTTCATAGCGTTGCTTCGTAATGTCAGTCTCTCCCACATCAACCGAACCTCTGGCAGCGCCATACACATGACCACCAGTCGATCCATCAACACCTATGACGGCATTTCCTTTGATGATAACCTTAGTCAATCCCGTATTACCATAGGTGAATTCGTAAGGCCAGCTGAGACCGAAGTTATACAACGACTTATGATCATCAGTTGTCTCATCATCATGCTTATAATTCTTTGTGGCATCATCAAGATCATTGAAATTGGTAATCGTACCCACCGACCCCATTGCTCCTGCACCATAGACGTTATGCACCACATGACCACCGTCAATTGTAACAGTTGCATCGCCATAGACGATACCGGCTAAGGGGTTGTATTTGTTTCCGTTTCCATCATGAGGATTGGCAACTCCTGTTGTATTGGTATAATACTTATCCGTACCACAGCCACCACCATAGACATTTCCACGATATGCATAATCAGGCTCCTCTATGATACCTATAGTGCCGCCATGTACATTTACCGCTGCATCATGATAAACATGGCCATTCTCGCCACCACCATAGATGGAGCCATTAATCTGACCATCGTTAACGGTTACCTCTGTGTCATAGACCCAAGCCAGCTTATCGTGAATCTCACTAGGAGCACCCACATCACCACGAGATGATCCGAAGATCATACCGTTCTCATGTCCGTCTTCACCGATAGTACCACCAGAAATCGTAATGTAAGCTGTACCGCCAGTTGTATTTTCCTTTCGTCCGGTAGGCATTCCTGTAGTTCCATCATAATTGAATTCTCCTACAGAACCGTATGCACCACCGCCATAGATATTATGTCTGACGAGGGTCGTTTTACCTGAAGCTTGACTGATGCTGACCTTAGTATTCGTTTTGATAAGGCCAGCTTCTACGTGAGTTGTATTACCCTTACCACCACCATACACATTACCATACGTTGCACCATACGTCGTACCTTCGGGAAGATTTGCTTTTGCCGTACCGATAGTACCACCACTAATGTTAATCTCGGTACCCAAAGCCTGTCCACCAGTGGTATGACTACCCACGACCTGAGCCAGCTCACCACCGCCATAGACGCTAGCATATGCTGTACCACCAGTCATATTGATAGTCGTAGACCTGACGATACCAAGCCAGAAGTCAGCCGTCGTTCCCTTACTACCACCATAGATATTACCACTGATACCCGTTGAATTTGTATTTCCGATCGTACCATCATTGATATTGATAGTGATGTTACCATGATCAGCATCCGATGTCTGCAGCTTGCCATAGAGGTCTTCATCATCAGGATTGACAAAGTTTGTACCCACTGATGCCAAGCGTCCACCACCGTATACAGAACCCTTAATGGTTCCACTATTGATCGTAAGCCTGACGTTACCGCCTACTACGCCAGCAGTCAGTGCAGACTCTGAACCGCGACCACCGCCGAACACATTTCCATCAGCACCCGACTCTCCTGTAGAACCAATCGTGATGGTTTTCCCATTAGTCTCTTCTATCAAAGTCGTAGCATTGCCCATTACGTGACCGTCCTCACCGCCACCGAATACGGAGCCATATACGATACCACCCGTAATATTAACACTGGTGCTGGCCACATTTGTCCAGGTATTGAAGAGTACGCGTTTATCACCTTTACCAGCGCCGAAGAGGTTACCAATAACGGGATGATCCTCTATCTGCGTCTTAGTACGCGGCACACCAATGGTCCCGCCAGACATTGTAATAGTGCAACTACCCTCAACATTGGTCTGCTCATTACCACCATAAACGTTGGAAAGGATATGACCATCGGAGATTCTCACTACAGTATTGCCACCTACAGAACCTGCAGAATCGAGCCACTTGCCTGCAGCGTATGGGAAATATCCAGAACCACCGCCGAATACGTTACCATAGAATGTATGGCCGTCATTGGCATGAGCGGCATCTGCACCACCCTTTGAGTCATAACCTTCAGTTCCTTCATACATATCATAAGGTTTTCCTGTGGTTGCCTTGTCATACGGCCAAGAAGCACATGTTGCAAGTGTACCTGTTGCCTCGGTAGTGGCAGGGTCGATAAATCCTTCAGTATATGGTGCCAAAGATTTCCCGGTTGATATATTATATCCTGCACCAATCTGTCCGCCATCAATCTTTACAAACGTATTTGTCCTCACATGGCCGTTCTCGCTACCGCCATAGACAGAGCCCTTGACAAAGGCATTTCCGGCGATAGTCACATCGGTATTGTCAGACAAGGCCAGAGTCAACATATACTTCTTGTAATCTGTTTCATTACTCTCACCATAAGATTCCCACTTTATTACGTCATTATCAAGATAATAACGTCCTGCACCTTCTGTTCCTAAATTCTGATAAGGCAGGACACCCTTGCCAGCTCCAAAGACATGGCCTGAGAAGGTAGGCATCACCATGTCGTCAGGACCGATTTCGGCATTGCCTTGAATGATGACAGTACTCTTTCCACCACTTATCAACTCATATGGTTCTCCTACTTCTACATTATATTGAGTCGCAAGCGCTTGCGTTGTAGCAATCTTATATCTGCCCACCGAAGCCGTCTCGCCACCTCCATAGACGCTACCACCAACCTTGGCATTACCCTGAACAGTGACCTCACTATTGCCACGAACCAAAGCAGAGTAGCCATGTGTGGTCACACCACTACCTGCACCATATACACTACCTTTAATTATGGGGGTACTTGTCCCCGTCTCAAATCCTATAGTTACAGTCGAGTTCCTCTCAACTCGACCTATCTCACCACCACCAAAGACGTTACCTCCCACCGTGCCGTTACCGATAGTACCGTTACCAATTCTGACAGTCGTATTACCGACCACCATAGCTTTGTCGCACTTGTATGTATTTTCATTGGCTTCACCCTCGCCACCTCCGTATACATTTCCAAGAATAGTGACACCTGCAGTACCTTGACTTACACTTTTCCAAACCTTTGCATCATTTTCTATCACTTCCTGAGCACCTATATTTACAAAGGTATTACAATAAACACTATTCGGGTCGTTTTCTTTAGTGTCGTCAGCCAGATAACCCACATTAGCCAATTTACCGCCACCATAGACATTACCTGTGATATTAGCACCAAGAACGGGCATGTAGTAATCTGTATTGGCTTGTGCAGTAACAGTTGTTGCTGGTGCTTCTGGTTCTACCAGAGTGTACACGTAAGGAGATTCCGTAGAGCGAGTATAATAGCCACTCACATCAGTTACATCAGCAGTGATGTTATATAACATCGCATACTTTTCCGTGCCGATATTGACCGTGGTATTACCAACTACATTTGCTGCATCACCACCTCCATAGACGTTACCTATCTCACCAAGATTGCCTGCAAGGTTCTTCACCTCATTGATGTTAACAGTCGGGTTGCCATACATCACTGCTCCAATACCATAGCCTCCACCATAGACATTATCAATCTTCGTAAACTTAGTCACATAGAGTTGAGGATCTGGATATTGACCAGTAGTAGCATCTGGGGCTGTCGTGTTAGGATCAGGAGCTGTATCAGTTTTCGATTTTCTTGGTTTCAAATCACCATTAGTGTCTTTATAATAGCCGTAAACCGAATAAGCAGCCAAATTACCACCAAGATACAGATTCTGAATATTGATTGCATCGCACGATTCCTCTATAAAGACCTTAATAGGACCTTGAATGGTACCACTGGTATCGTTACCACCAAACACGTTCTCAAAGTCTCCACCAGTGATTACAAGATTCACACCGCCTTTGATGTCGGCATCCTTGGCACCACCATATACATTTTTCAGTCCGGGAATACATCCAATCACCAAATCCGTTCCGCCATCCTGGTCTGCATTTTTACCTGCACCATAGATGTTCTTGACCTGCAAACTACATGTAACCTCAATATCTGTCGCCTTACCAGCCGACGAACCAATCCTGATATTACCCTTGGTGTTCGATCCACCATAAGCAGTATGTACCATACCACCATATAATTTCACCTGAGACTTACCATCGCCTACTGTATAAGCAGTTTTGTTAGTCTCATCTGTATAAGTATAATAACCTACATTTGCACCAGGATTATTATCTCCAGCACCATAGCCACCGCCAAACACTTCGTTAATAAGGTATGCACCCATTATTTTCACCTGTGTCGCTGGTACTGCAGCACCATAACCTCCACCATAGACTTCTTTGATACTTGTCTCGTCACAGCCATCGATGATCACTTCGGCATAATCTGTTTCAGAAGAAGGATCATAATCAGCCCGATTACCACCACCATAGACAGCAGCAAGGTCGTAGGTAGCATCTTCACTCCATCTTTCGTCAAGAGTTGTCTTATTGGTAGGATCCTTTGCATTGCCAGTTTTTACCGTCTTAAACACATGAACAAGAACATGCCCCTTTGGCGAACCTTTGGTATTGTTACAGCCGAAAATACGACCAGTCACCTCACAAGTACCATTGTTTTCATTTAATTTCACAGTGGCATTACCCTTCACCTCGGCAGCTACCTCAGAAACTGCGGGCTGATATTCAGGATCTTCTTCATCACCAACAGCAGCTTTCGCAGCCTGTCCTAGACCACCACCAAACACATCACCATTGATTGTTCCTTTAAAGAGATTAACCAATGTAGTATACGTACTTATATCACTGGCATTCTTGGGAGTATTGACATCGCCTAAGGCACCGCCACCATACACATTACCCCAAATGGTCACAGACGTGCTGCCTGTGTAAGTCGATGAGCCGACATTAACTGTTACATCACCATCAATCTTTGTTGCCTGTCCAAGACCACCACCAAATACCATATCAGGAATTTCATCTGTAGCACTCAAAACAGTTCCTACTGTACCTCCATAAAGGTTTAATTCTGCTCCATCATGCATCTCGCCATTGGCATCACAACCACCATACAAGCCACCAGCAACAACATCACCGTAAAGTGTTACCGTTGACTTTCCGAAGACATGTGCTGTTTTGTTTGTATTACCCTGGCCTCCACCGAATACAAATCTGGTAACATTACCTTTTTTAAGGGTAACAGCCGTTGTCGCACCTTCTGTTGCATTATAAGCAGTAATATCTCCTGCATCATTCTTTGTTGTAGAAGCATTCACTGCGCCCAAGGCACTTCCACCATATACACTACCGCCGATAGTGATGGTACCACCAACAAACGAGCCGTCATCTCCTCCTCCAACATTCACCTTCACATTTCCTGTGACTGTCGTATTAGCACCATAACCACCGCCATAAACGCTACCGGTAATCTTGGCACCTTCAACTGTATACTTATCTTCTGAATCCTTCGTAAGAACAGTAGATGTAGTTACAAACTTTATCTTTTCTTCAGTTCCTATATTAACCTCAGCATCACCAATGATGTTAGCGCCAAAACCACCACCGTAGACGTTACCAATAGCACCAATTACACCTTTTGTATGAGCAGGAAGCACAACCTCATGCTCCTGAAGCGTAATGGTGTTTCCGCCATATACAGACTCATCATTGGTCTTGTCGCCCTTCACTTCATTGATATTCACCTGAACATCACCAGTCACGTCGGCCGAATAACCACCACCATAGATCTCACCGATACTGGTAAACGACCGTACATTAAGAACAGGACCAGTCTTTCCATCTGGAGCCGTATAAGCTGCCTGATTACCACCACCGAAGAGCTGGCCGATAATAATCTTCTCACATCCCGTTTCCTCTATGTTTACAGTGATAGTACCATTAATGGTTCCACTCACATTATTGCCACCGAATACTCTATCATAAGTACCATTGGTAATGGTCAGTTCCACATCACCATTCACATCAGCATTTCTGGCACCGCCATATACTTCAGTGATACTTGGAACACAACCTAATTGCAGAATAGCCTTACCATCCATGTTGGCACTCTTACCACCACCGTATGCTTCGTCTACCTTGAAATCACAAGACTTCTCCACATGATCGAGCATCGCTATAGCAACTTCGCGCACATTACCCTTAGAATTACTACCACCATATACAGCGTGAACAAGACCACCATTGATATTGACCTGTGCCTTGCCAAGACCATATCCATAATATTGGGCACGATTCTCCTTCGTACCATAAGGATCAGTGTAGGTTCCCCATGCTGCACCATACTCTTTAAAGCCGACATTTGCACCGGGATTCTCCTGTGTCGTATTACCACCATAGTTAATAGGCACATTGTCTGCACCGTTACCACCACCAAAGACTTCACCGATTTCGTATGAGCCATTGACCGTCACATTCGTAGCTGGAGCTGAAGCAGCGTTACCACCGCCATAGACATACTGGATACTTGTCAAATCACAGCCCTCAATAACCACATCGGTATGTGCATGATCAGCTTCGGTTTCAGTTCCACTTATGGTTGGTTCGTATGCCGCCATATTACCACCACCATAGACAGCTACTAATTCATAAGATCCACCATTCTTGTCTGTAGATTTTTTATGTGATTCACCATCCCCCTTCGTTTTAAACACATGAACCTTCACCTTTCCCCTCGGAGTTCCACAAAGGTTGTTACAGCCGAAGATGCTTCCCTTTACAATGCAACCTGCATCATCATTCGTATGGTAGTAATCATCAGTTCCATCTCCATCAGCATCGACTACGGTAACCATCGTAGAATGATTTGTCGCATTATAATCGGCGAGTTCCATACCATTCAGATAAACCTTAACATCACCATTCACATAGGCAGGATTATCAGCCGTGGCTCCATCTACCAGATTCTTCTCTCCTAATCCACCGCCATATACATTATTATTAATAGTACCACCTAACAAGAATACTTTCGTCGTCTTGACAGAAGTATCGGTAGTATTAGAAGTATTCGTATTGGCCAATGCACCACCGCCATAGACATCTTGGGTCACAATACCGCCCTGAATATTCACGGTCACAGAACCTGCGACATCAGCACTTAGTCCACCACCATAGACATCTTTTGTCACGGTACCACCAGTTACTTTGACCGTCGGAGAACCTGCGTACGTAGCCTTATTACCACCACCATAGACATTGCGGACACCATCATCAGCAGTTCCGCCGATATTAACAGCGACAACTCCAATCGGCGCACCATTGATATTGTTTGCGCCGAACACATCACGGGCTGTACCGCCAGTCACATTTACAGTGACGTCACCATAAACATTGGCTGCGACTGCAGTTACAGCACTACTGCCTTCACCAGATGCAATCCTTCCAAGTCCGCCACCATAGACATCTTGTGTGACAATTCCCCCCGTCAGTTTCACAATGGTTTCAGTCTTCTTAAAATAGGTCGTGTTTTCTTGCGCATTACCCTCCGTATAAGCTGTGTAGTTGTCTCCCGACTTTGAATAGTATCCAACTAAAGACGTGCCCACTTCAAGTGTCACAGCATGATATGTCTGAGTAAATTTAGTACCATCCCAGTTTGCCGTATTTGTCTCAGCCAACGCACCGCCGCCATAGACATCTTTCTCCACAGTACCACCAGAAATATTCACAGTGACAGATTTTCCTACAGTAGCCAGGTTACCACCACCATACACATTACCCTTAACTGTTGGCTGCGCCACGGCATAGTCAACTGTCAGCGTGAGAATCAAAAGGGAGAGAATGATTCTCGCCTTCATGGACGTATTTCGTGTTATGTTTCTAAACATATTATGTATCATATCTTGTTTCATATCAATCGTTTGTTATATTCACCGTGGCGCTACCTCTGTTACCACATTGACACTTGTGAAGTCAAGAATGACTTTCTCGCCAGAGTTTATCAGCTCTAATAACTTCTGATGCCGTTTATGACCCATGTTGCGAGCCCAAAAGTCCGTACTGTAGTCTATAAACTTGAATTCTACCATAACGATTCTATTTTACTTGATTTCACAAATGTTTCATTATATTCTTCTACGATGTCTGTACGATAATCGACTATCTGGTTAGGATCAATCTGTGAGATGTCATGGCTGTAACGACATCTTTGTAGACATTGTTCAATGTCTGCGCATCAAACACGTCTATTGGGACATCCTTCGCTCCTTTGAAATACTTATCTAATAGAAATGCTACATCCATATTCGTTTCGTTCTTACATCTTCTTAATTCTCTATGTTCACCTCCGTGCTACCTTCCACAAGGCCCTCGTTACCTCCGCCAAAAACATTGCCGAGCACTTCAGTGTTGCCTTGTAGGTTGACAGTGACTTTGTGGGTTGAACCTGTCACATAGCTCGCATCACCACCACCATAAACGTTACCAGTGGTGTTGTCACTTCCAATACCTATGGTGGTTTTATTCGTACCACTTGTAGTTAAGGTGAGGGTAACATCACCATTTACTGAACCAAGGTTCGACTTTTCCAAGTCTTCCGCTTTGGTATAAAGGATATGTTTGTTATTATCTACATAAGTCGTCGAATTAGCAGGTAAAGGCATCCATTCATATTCTGCCATGGTGGCAGGAAGTTCTGCTTCCAAATAGGCACCGAGGTTCTTATCGTATTTTGGTGGATTCTGGAACGTTTGAGTCATCACATCAACTTTAGGCTTTGAAGCAGAATAACCTGCACCAAAAACATTGCCTTCCACCGTACAGTTGGTAAGCGTTGACTTGACAGGACCAACAACCTTGCCGAGGCTACCGCCGCCAAAAAAGTTACCAAGGCGCTTATCACTGACAGAAAGATCGAGGTTCCCAAGTTTGTCTTTTTTAATAGTGCAACCCGTGAGTTTTGATGTGACATCATACGTGGTAGCCAGTGAAAAACTGACATGATCAACAAACAAACGGGCTACGCTTTGGGTATTATTAGACATGGGGATATACTGATAATCTATTCGTGTCTCAACTCCACTATAATCTGAATTATACCTATATTGTAATTCATCCGATACCCAATTATTCCAATCAGGGTCACTTGTTAGGTTGTTTATGTTATTAGGATACCTTCGGTTATAGGAATTACCACCATAACCGGCACCAAAGAATATGCGGAATGTGCAGTTAGTGGCATTGGTGACCACTTTTTTATCACTGTTCATGTTGCCGAACTTAGGTCCGCCACAGAACTGATCTACACGACTGTTTGTAATAACGGTATAGATGTTACCCTCTGCGATATGGGCAGCATTAATACCACCAGCATAAAACTCATCGATGTCGGCATTGTCTATCTGCCAGATGATATTGCCGTTGGTGTGGTTTGTTGCATCGCCTATTCCCTGCATACCTGTGCCAGCCACCTTACCAAAGCGACCGCCATTGATATAGCACTCTGCATTGTCATCATAATTGGCATTGGGGGTATTATATAGTCCTGTCAGATAGAACTCGTTAAAGTCACCACCAGTTACAGAAATGGGCGGATGAAGGCTGACGAACTGGTCTGGATTAGGATTATTATTAGTGACTTTATTTTTATCCTGATGCACTCCAATATGGAACTCCTTGAACCACACATTGCCGCCTATATGGTAGTAACTAACCGATTTTGCTTCTTTATATCGTTCTTCAGCTCCTCCAATAGTCACCCACTGTTCAATAACTCCACCTTGCAGAATTATAGGACTATTTGTTCTGGCTGACCCACTAGTGTTACTGTCCCATGGATCATACTCAAACTGAGTAACACGGAAAAGACCGGTATTCGTACATTCAAACCAGCCGTAGGGTTGCATAATACCAAAGTTATAAGTGCCCCCGCCATCCTTAGATTTCTGTGCCATACCAAGACCTATGACATTTAAGAAGTCAACTCTGACTGGATGCACACGCACACGACCATCAAAACGCAGGATATATGAATAATCGGGCTCGTTATCCAAGTCTAAGTCAATAGACATGATGGTAAACGGCTTGTTATTTTCAGAAGAAGAAACACTATTACTATGGACATTACCCACAAGCACGATGGCGTTGTCGTAAACTGTGCCGGATGTAGGCATTTGAGCTGCGGCATTGCTCATAGAGGTATAGACCACTTGACTTTCACCATTAATCGAGTATGATTGTCCATTCGTATAGCGAGCCTCACCATTAATTGTACCGACAGTATTAACGTTGGAAGGTGTGGTCATGCTCTGGTTGTAAACCACATCGGGATATGCATCAGCTACATAGACACATTGGGCCCAATAAGGTTCGATGGTGATAGAAGTTACACCTTCAGGCACGTCAAAATAAGCACCTTGGTTGAATACACGTATATTGGTACTGCTGTAGATGTCTTTGACTGTGCTATTACGGTCTGCGAAGTTGTAGGGTGTATTGAGAGTTAAATCACCATTCTCATCAACAGTTGCCGAAGCATCAGAGCCAGTAGTAAAGCTGCCTGCAGATTTACTCATGCTAATAATCTTCCAACCAGTCACAACTCTATTATCTGTATAGTTCTTAGTACCGACATCATTGTAATAAGGTAATTGTACCTTATAATAGTTAAAATTGAAATGAGTGGGGTCTTTGTCTTGAATTTCAAGACTCAACGACGAAGTCGTTATACTTGCCCCAGTTGGAGCATTACTGCCAGAATTGATGGTTACGCTCAGTGTTTTACCTACCTTAGGCCCTACGATAGCAGATGCAGTAGCAGAGTGGTTCACGTCAATATTCACAACCGACGGGTATTTGCCAAAGGCCTTCAAGATGGGATAAGGGGTAGAGCTACCGATTTGCGAAGGTTCCATTACCCATTTCTGTATTTCGTCCTTATTGGCACTACTGCCCGTAGCCCACCATGCTGCCAATGCACGGTTACTGTTGAGCAAATGGCGGAAGAACTCAAAGCGATTCAAAAAGCGCGTTTCGGCAGAGAGCGCACAGTTGTAGACATTTATATTCTTATTTTGAACATAAGAAGCTCCTGCCCAGAAATAATTAAAGTTGCCAACTCCGTTTCCATCACTTCTATTTGTGATAAGTTTTCCGTTATAAACAGGTGCTTTAGATGTACCGCCAGTGATATCGCCATAGAACATGCAGTTCATCACCATCGTCTTAAGGTTTGTTGAGGTGGTCGCAACATTATTGTAGCCCACGATTCCGCCAACATATGTACCACCGGTGATTTTTGCATAACTATAGCAATTGATGACACGAGAACTTCCATCAAGGAATCCTACAATGCCACCAACATTTTGACTACCACTTATACTGCTGCCATAGGAATATGTAACATTACCATTTGCATCTTCATTTTTGGTAATAGATCCAAGCACACCACAGTTATAGATACGGGTATCTCCAAGTGCATTGCCAGCTATAGCGCCAACATTTCCAGATCCACTTATGGTTCCTTCTGCAACTATAATGTTCTTAATAGTTGCATCCTCTACATAGTCAAACAATGGTTTTGATAAGCTAATGCTCTTGAACTCTTTAATAGTTTCATCCCAATATCCTTCTAATGTTCCTTTGAATGGTTTTGAAGATGTTCCAATCTCGTCACCAGTTCCATCTATACTTGGTGTTCCCGTTGCAGCGAAAGAGCTACTACATTTATAAAAACCTGTTTGACTTTGAATATCTGCTAATGTATTGATTATGGTTGCCACACGCAAGTCTACAGTTTTTTCATCAGATGGAGAAGAAGAATAGCCAGTCTTATTGGTATCATCCATAATACTGACGGCAATGACTCTTATGCTATATAACTCATTACCCAAGGTAATACTAGCGGTGCCTTCCGAGTTGCTAACAAGGGCTGTACCATGATTATCGCCAGCATTTTTATCTGTATATTTTGGTGTACTTCCATCTGTCGTATAATAGAAAGTCATACCTTTCTGAGTTGTAGAGAAAGTCACAGTACTACCGTTGACTGATATTGTAGGAACTGCTATATAGCTGAGATCAATGTCCTTTGTAATCAAGATTGAGGAATTACCACCTTTAATGGTTTTTGCTGCGAAATGATAGACTGGGCCATACTTCACATCTATACCACCATTGGGATAATCTGTTGATGCAGACGTTGGCGCAGCTTCCATATCTTTTGTTACGTCGTATTTAATCTGTGCGGTACTTTGCATGATGACTTTCATGTCATCTGCCGAGAAGGTAATAGAAGGAGGAGCTATAAAAGTAGTACTTTCCACAAACTTCCATTTCACGTTTTTACCCGATTCACTTCGGCTCTTTATGGTTTTAAGTATATCCGTATTCTGGTTGTCGTACCAGATACTGTAATATTGGTTATCCTTAAAAACATCTTTATGTGTCTTGGGAATGATATAATAATAATCCGCATCTGTCGCTCTTGCCAGAACGAATTGATAACAATCGTTGTTTGTGCGGGTTTCGTTCATCTCAATAGCATTTGCTTGAGTTGTTGTAGTGGTAAGCCCTGTATAATACATATACTTACCTGTGGTGGCATGGATAATATTATAGTAGGTCTGCCATTCGTCATATCCTGCTACTTCAAACCTCCATACCATGTTGTCATTGGTCTCAGTTGTTGAAGCCCCTGCATATTCAGTATCTTCAGATTCTTTAGGTGATATAATGTATGAACCATCAGCTCCAAGACTTGCAATCTTGTAATATTTTGACACCTCCACAGGCGATGCTGCAAAAAGAGTTCTCTTATCAGTTATACTAGATGTTGTAATAAACTTCCACTGACCACGAAGAACATTAGTCAAATCGCCGCTTAATACAACATTATCACTAGTAACGTTTCCATTTTTCTTATATAGACTCTTATTGGTCACATCCTTGGGATAAATATTATAACTGCCATCCGTGTTCTGAGTAAAGAAATTGAACTTATAGCCATCGGCAGCATCGGGATCAAATGCTTTCACATAGATATTATCGCCAGTACGATACAGATAATCTTTCGTCTTATTATTAACGAAATAATAATACTGGATACCGTTGATATTCCCGGCATACTTAAGCAGCCATTCCATCTTTGGACCATAAATACTGCTGGTATTAGCAGGAACATTTGTTTGAGTCTCATCGCCTGAAATCAAATAATAAGCCGTACACTCTTGATTCTGGATAATAAAAGGAATGCCATTCCCTACTGTAAAGGTAGCCACATTACTAACTTCACCATTCACCACGGCAATGGCCTTAATGGTTTCGATGCCCGTGATATCAATTGGGTCTCCATATTGGGTACTGCCAGTAGTAGGCTTTGTCGTCCCATCGGTAGTATAATAGTAAGTAGCACTCGCATTGGAAGAGATTACTGCTTTTCCTTCACTATTGATACTCACTGTTGGGGTTTCAACAATGTCCTCAAGATACCACAAACCAGTCTTGTCATCAGTTCCATAAACACCAATCAAGCCACCCAATTCCATACTACCCCATTTTCCCCCATCGCCTGCTGCAGTAGTATTATTACCTGCATAATAATCGGTATTACCTTTTGCAGGGTTTAATGACCGTTTATCACTTTTCGGGTAGATATTATAATTCTTTTTATCACCTTTAGTGCCTCTCTCGAAATAGAAGAGGGACTTCTCATTATCATCTTTGGTAGATTGAAGGTGCACCCTTATACGCATATCATTAGAAACAGGCGCGTCATTATATGTCAGATAGTATTCTGTATCAGATGAGACATGAATTAAGTAATAATAGTCAATGTAGTTCTCCGTCTTTGCGAATCTAACGATCCATTTAAAGAGTTTGTCATCATCTTCGGCTAAATTCTTGTGAGTAGTCAAAAACGGTTGATTATCATCATAATTATTAGTAGCCAGGCACAAATAATAGTTACTCGTTTGGTCGCTGGAACTATATCCACCATTATTCCAGTTTGCAATATAATATGTTCCTGAATAGTCATTACCTATTGGCATTGGTGAATCACCCGTAGCTCCTGGAGCTTTACTTGGTGAGGATAATACAAAAGAAACTTCAATTCTAACATTAAAGTCTTTAGGCATTACGAAAGTATATTTGTTGTCGGATGCTTTCTTCACGTCTAAGAATGATGCGTCAACATCAGTTCTGGTGTCAGCATTGCCGGCATCAGTGGTGAGCTGGGCGGTCACGCTTTCGACGGCGTAGCCTGTGTCAGGCTTCACTGATACCGTGATAGTCTTATCTTTAGCATCTTTCACGGTAGCCATGCCATCCTTGAACTCAAGCATATCCTCTCCGGCAAAAACTTGCGCCTTACCACCTCCAGAAATGTGTAACCAAATCTTCTGTTCGTCGGCCATTGCCGAAACAGTCACCATCAGTAGCAGCGCCATCATCATCATGCGCTTCAATGTCATCATATATGTCTTCATTTGTATCATCTGTTATATATCTTTCTTCTCTTTAATATTTTACTATTTACTGCTTATTTAAACAAATCCTCCATTGTCACTTCTGACTGTACGATTCCACTATGGGAATTGTGCATGACGCCATAGGTGGTTATGAACGTATGGCATAGGGCCTTCTTGGTCTTTGTTACCATCCTCAGAAGTGAGGCCCTGTTTCTTAGTTTATCCTCATATTCGGAGGTGATGCTGTATTTGTCTGATGAGTATTTGGTCTCACACAGATTGATGACATCGTCGGCACGATCGATCAGCATATCTATCTGCCCCCCACTCCACTTCGTACCGTCTTTATCGGTAAAAGGCCTGCACATCCATGAATGCACATTGCTAATGATACCATTGATGCCCAAGGCTTTCTTGATCTGCGGAATATGATGCAGGCAGACTTGTTCGAAAGCATATCCACTCCAAGCGTTCTGAAGCCCTTTACCTGCAAGCTTGCTCCAAAGATGCTCGTCCTGACCATTATTGCCATCTACGAACTTGAGGTAAAACAGCGAGAACAGGTCTGTAAGCTGGTACATAGCATCACGGTCGGTCTTGCCCATACCAGTGTATTTACGGATAAAGTCACACTTTATCAGATTATCCAATATATCTGTGAGATTTCCGCCCTCCGGAAGTTTCAGCATTTCAAGGATTTCTTGTCTTGTCATACCCTTCTGTTTAGCAGCCAAGGCTCCGACAATACTTTTGTATATCTTCGTCTCCTTGAACAAGGAGCGGAACAGAAAATCGAATTCATTGCGGAGCGGAGCACCCTGTCGAAAGAAGAGATCATCAATACAGACATCCAAAGGTACACCTTTGATAAGCATGTCCAGATAATAAGGTATGCCTCCCATGACCATATAGGCCTTAACCACCTGATGACGGTTCATCTCAATGCCCTTGATCTGACTGAGAAACTGCTCCGTCTCACTGAGCGTGAACGGTGCGAGCCATATCGGTCTGCAAACTCTACCGTAAACACCACCTTTGTCGCCGATAAACTTCGACAACATCCAAGTGGTGGCCGAACCACAGACAAAGAGCTTCAGCTGAGGC
>JAEEGL014337097.1_pt1 | contig 19777 bp, 18 predicted proteins | sample 9134231 | NCBI WGS metagenome assembly JAEEGL01 (sample SAMN16246548, study PRJNA631951) | gut metagenome | biome: gut microbiome; feature: rumen; material: fiber-attached | host: Bos | place: Iran: Karaj | collected 2018-10 | reverse complement strand
GTCGTCGCTATGCGTGTTGTAAATCATCAGTTCGTGTGTGGCCGAGCCCAAAGAGGTGAAAACAGTGTCGAAGAGAACTGTGTCGGCCGAGAATTCCAGCTTCAGGTTGGAGTCGGGATTGACCGTGTTGTTCTTCTTACATGAGTAGCCTGCCAACAGGAAAATGGTGATTATGAATAAGATATGTCGAATTTTCATGACAGAGTTTAAAAAAGCAAAGATAAACTATTATTGGATACGAGAGGATAAGGATTTTATTGTATTTTTGCGGAAAATATCGTGACTATGAAACGTTTCGCAATCATCGCATCGCTTTGTTTGATGCTTTTCGGCTTTGTTGGCAAGGCCACGGCACAATTCCTTCCTGATGTGCCGGATATGAAAGGAAAATTTGTCGTCGGCGGCAACGTGGGCGGCGGATTGTATGGCAATTATCTCAACGTATCCATCGCTCCTCAATTTGGTTACCGCATCTTTAGCCCTTGGGAAGTGGGTGTGCGTGGCATCTATAACCTGTCGTGTGATTTCGACCGTTATTATGGCAGTTCCTACGCGCATTATTTTGGTGTGGCTCCCTATACCAACTGTCAGGTTTACAAGGGCTTGTTCGTTCATGTCGAGGATGAGATGATGTATGGATTCTCCCGTTGGAACCATACCACGACGAACAGCAAGTGGTTCAATAGCTTATTTGTCGGTGCAGGATACCGTCAATATTCCTACTCGGGCAGTTTTGTGTATTATATGGTGCTATATAACCTGAGCTGGTCCGCATTTTCGACGGGAGGGACTGACACACCCTACGCTTCGCCCATCTCCTTGCGCATCGGTTATTGCTTCAGCTTTTAATCAGTTGATAGTTTGCAGTTTGCAGTTGTTCAGTTTTTGTTCCCATAACTGAACAACTGATTAACTGAACAACTGAACAACTGACAACTAGTATCTCTCCATCCTTTCCAACTCCCGCTTCGAGTCCTTGGTCTTCAAGCTCTCGCGCTTGTCGTAGAAGTGCTTGCCTCGGGCTAATGCAATGTCCAGTTTGGCCAAACCGTTGTCGTTGATGAACAGCACGACGGGTACAATGGTGAAGCCCTTTTCCTGCACTTTGTTTTTCAGCTTGCGCAGTTCGCGGGCATTGAGCAACAACTTGCGGTCGCGTTTGGGGTCGTGGTTGTTGTAGGTGCCTTGCGCATATTCGGCGATGTGCATGCCAATGACAAACAGCTCGTTGCCTTTAAAGCTGCAATACGAATCCGCCAGACTCGCCTTGCCGCCACGGATAGACTTGATCTCCGTACCGGTCAGCACGATGCCTGCAGTCAGCGTCTCCACGAGGAAATACTCGAAGGTGGCGCGCTTGTTCTTTATCTTGATGTTATTTGTGTCCTTTTTTACCATTGCGGCTGCAAAAGTACAAAAATCTTGCCGTTTTTGCCCATGTCATTGCGAGGATTTTATCGGCATAGATACGCTCACCTTTATGGCTCGGTATGACATGCCGATAAAATCCGAAGCGAATCTATGGGCAAAAGGTTTAATTTCATATTTTTGCACCATGAATACTATAGGCCATATCTTTAAATTAACGACCTTCGGCGAGTCGCACGGCACGGCCATAGGTGGCGTCATTGATGGCTGCCCATCGCAGTTGAAATTGGATTTCGATTTCATTGACAGGGAGTTAAGTAGGCGCAAGACGGCACAAACTGCAAGCGCTTCCCAGCGCAAGGAATCGGATAAGATCGAGTGGCTCTCGGGTCTGCTTGATGGCGTCACATTGGGTACGCCGATAGCTTTCATGGTGCGCAATGAGGATGCGAAATCAGCGGATTATGAGGCTTTGAAAGACGTTTACCGCCCTTCGCATGCCGATTTCACTTACGAGCAGAAATACGGCCTTCGTGATTGGCGTGGTGGTGGCAGGGCCTCGGCAAGAACCACTTTGCCCATTGTGGTGGCAGGTGCCATCGCCAAGCAGATTTTGAGGGGAAAAAAGATTTTTGTCTTTGGCGAGGGGAACTATATGGGCGATGTCGAAAAAGCGCGAGCGGAAGACGACACGGTTGGAGGCATTGTCGAGTGCCGTATCATGGGTGTGCCAGCGGGTTTGGGCGAGCCGATGTTCAATAAGTTTTCAGCAGAGTTGGCCCATGCCATGTTCAGCCTGCCCGCTGTGAAGGGTTTTGAGGTGGGCGATGGCTTTGCTATGGCCCGCATGAAAGGCTCCGAAGCCAACGATGCTTTTTTCGACTTAAACGGCAAAATTGCCATAGCCACCAACCATTCTGGCGGTATCCAAGGTGGCATCACCAATGGCAATGATGTTGTTTTCCGAGTGGCTTTCAAGCCGATACCGAGCATTGCCCAGCCTCAGCGAACCGTGAATCGGGCAGGGGATAACTGCACAATTGCTATTGAAGGTCGGCATGATGTGTGTGCTTTACCGAGAGCTGTGGTGCTTGTTGAGGCTTTGGCGGCGATGGTTACCTTGGATATGGGGATGATGGGAAAATAAATGTATAAAACACCTTTTATTTCCAAATTATTTCTATTTTTGTCGAGATAATATATAAATTGTGTTAATATGCAAAGGTTCATTAAATCAATAGCAGCTTTCATGCTAATAGTGACTGCGATGTTTGTCGTAGGATGTACGAAACCCGAAGACCTTAACAATGAGGTCGACAATGGTGGAAACGGAGAGGTTGTTGATGACCATGTATATGTTGACCTTGGTTTGCCTAGTGGCCTACTTTGGGCTACTTGCAATGTGGGTGCTAATGCACCTGAAGAGTATGGCGACTACTTCTCTTGGGGAGAAACGCAACCGAAAGACATATACGATTGGCCCAACTATCGTTACTTTAGTGGTAGCGACAATTCGCTCTTGTTTACTAAATATTGTAGCGAGTCCTATTGGGGCTACAATGGCTTTGTTGATAGCCTGACCGTTTTGGAACCTAGCGATGATGTAGCTACGGTCAATTGGGGCGCGGACTGGCGTATGCCTACCAAGGAAGAATGCAGGGAATTATACCTTAACACGACCGTAATAGGAGATACGACCTTAAACGATGTGGCTGGTGTTTTTTTCATAGCTGGTAATGGCAACAGCATTTTTCTTCCTACTGCAAGCTATCATTGGTGCGATGAGTTTTGTGACCAAGAAGTATATGGCTACAACGGCTATTACTGGACGAGGACGCTTGGCATAGAATCCCCAGAGGGGTGGGCTCTCTGTCTCTATTCGGATGGTAGCAGTTACCATTTCTACATGGATCAATTTGGACGCTATGCAGGTTTTTCTGTGCGGCCCGTGACTAGTGGCAGATAGGCGATTTACAACCCCATCTCATAAACCACCACCCCCGAAACCATCCAATGGCTAAACGATTCGCCCTCGTCCTTGCCTTGTGGGATGGCGATGCGTAGCGTGTGCTTCCCTGGTTTCAAACCACTTAGGTCGAAATAGACGGGATTTGTGGCTGTGCCAGGGCACCAGCCCGAGCGGGAGTAATCTGAAGAGGAAACACCATTCCAGAAATTGCCTGACGCGGGACTTTGGTCACGGAAGGTGGCACAGTCGCAACGCCACGGCGTGTGAGTAAACATCTTCACGCCGTCGATGTAAATGGCATTTTCCTTGGGGTTGAACTCGTCGCCATTGTCCCAGCCGCCATGGCCCGTGCTGATGTAACGCAGCCTGACGTTCTTGGTGCTGTCGGGGAGCTCGAATTCCACTTCTAAGGTGTCGGTGGCAAACAAACGTCCGTAGTTTTGTCCACTCATTTCCAAAATATTGCACGTGTTGAACAACGGAATGGAGTGTTGTTTCAAGGGCTTCTTGCTCCATTTGTTGTCACCAGGGTAGGCGAGGAGGTCGAGTGAAATCTTGTGTCCGCCCTTGTCGTAGTTGCCGATGAAGGCCCCGATGAGCACATCGCCACGAAGACGGTCGCGCAACTCGCTGACTTCCATCTTGTAGTAGTTCTCGTCTGTCCATTCTAGACCATCGATCTGCACTTTATCGTTAAAATGCCCGGCACCGAACGAGGTGAAGAATCGCACCAACTCAACGGGTGGCAGATAATCCTTTTCCGCCTTGATGCCTTGGTATTCATTGCTATCACGACCAATGAATAGAGGTAAAGCCTCAATGCCTTTTGTCAAGCCGTCCTTGAAGTTTTTGGCCTTTTCGGTCGGGATGACGAAGACGGAGGCTGAGCGGTCGTAGGCATCGCCATTGCTGTGCTGATGGATTTCAGCGAAGATTTGATAGTGCTCGGGGAACTCAGGCAATTTCATCCGTTTGACAATCAACGTGCCATGGCTGAAGTGTATGGTGGTGTCGAAGGGGATTTCACTTGTAAAAGGCTCGTAATCTGCGAAGTTGATTTGTTCGTCCTCAAAAACCGGGATTCGCATCACGAGCTTGTCTTTACGCAACTGGCTCAACTCACGGGAGCTTTTGTGCTCTCCTTTGTATTGGGGAATCAGGTCGATGAGCGCGTATTTTTGCTTCACAACTTCCTTCAGATCAGTAGAGTAGGAGCCATTTCTCAGGCAGCGCACCATCACGCCTTTCAAACGACCGAGGCCTGGCATGGGTGTGGCTTCGAAGCCGAGGCTTTCCGTCATCCACACTTCAATGGTGTTGGAATTGATGCTGGTTTTGTATTTTCTGCAATCGTAACCCAATAGCTTTTCTTGCCCTTCTTCGCTGAATACCACATCGTTATCGGTCAAAGGATAGTGACTGTAGTATTTTCCGTCGGCGAACTCAACAATGGTATAAACAGAGTCTTGTGCGTAGTCCACATAGGTGGTGCTTTGGGCATATCCTGGAATGGGGTCGGAGATGCGCTTCTCTTGGGTGCTGATTTTCAGGCATCTTGCGTTTTCAATCACGTTGACGGTGGTTGTGTCGCCGTCGACAACACCTTTGGCGTAGCTTTGATAAGTGAGCGCATGTTGTGCAAAACTGAATTGGACTGACAACAAAGCCATTAAACAAAAGAGTAGTTTTCTCATATCTTGTTGAATTTTAAATCTTTGAATCTTGAATTTTGAATCTTGAATTTTGAATTTTGAATTTTGAATTTTGAAATCTTGAACTCCGGCCCTTCGACAGGCTCAGGCACCTTAGCTAATACACAATAAGCCCTACCACTCCCGACAGCACAATCAACAATATAGGATTCGCTTTGAAGAAATATGAGGCCACAAACGCCAGCGCGCAGATAATGACACTGATATTGCTTTGCCCGCGACCGAAATCAGGGAAGTTCTGTAAATTCATCATGGAGAGACCAGCGGCGAAGATGAGTCCTGCGATGGCGGGCTTTAAGCCTTTTAAAGTGTTGCTCATCAAGGCGTTGTTTTTCTTGCTCATAAACAATTTGATGATGAGGTACACCATAATGATGGAAGGCAGGCATAGGGCGAACGAGGCTAACAACGAGCCGCCAATGCCAGCGGTATTGTAGCCTACGTATGTCGCTAAGTTGATGGAGATAGGACCGGGGGTCATTTGTGAAATGGCCACCATATCGGTAAACTCAGCGGTAGTCATCCAAGCGTAATGGTCCACTACCTCATGCTGGATGAGCGAGAGCATGGCATAGCCGCCGCCGAAGCCCAGCACACCGATTTTTACGAAGACCCAAAGCAGTTGCAAGTAAATCATGCCCCAGCCTCCTTCTCTTTTTGACTTTGCGACTTTGTGACTTCGTGACTTCGGGGTGTCTCGCAGTCTCGCAGTCTCGCAGTCTCGCGTCCAATGATAATCGCATAAATAAGGCTTCCCGCGATGGCGGCAAGGATGACGTAGGCAGGCGAGATTTTGCACCACCAAATCAAAAACACCGCAGTGATGGGGATGATGGCGGTCTTCCAGGTCACCTTGGCCGATTTGATCATGCGCAGCGAAGGGGCGAGGATAAGGGCCACCACGCATGGACGAATGCCCTTGAAGATGCGCTCTACAACGGGTTGGTCACGGTACTCGTGGAAGACCGTAGCCAACAGCAGGATGATGGTGATGGATGGGATGATGGCACCCAGCATGGCGGCAAAAGCACCTTTCGTGCCAGCCACGCGATGCCCGACGTATAAGGCCGTGTTGACCGCAAAAACCCCGGGCAGCGACTGCACCACGGCAATCATGTCCCAAAACTCGTCGTTGGGAATCCATTTCTTCTGGTCGACGACGGCTTTCTCCACCATTGTCAGCATGGCATAGCCACCACCGAGGGTGAAAGCCCCGATTTTGAAGAAGGTGAGGAACAGCTGCAGCGGTTTTTTCATGGTGCAAAAATACGGGTTTTTCGTTCATTGATTGAAAAATACATTATCTTTGCGGGCATAAATAGTAAAAGTCCATTTTATTTTGTTGCATTATGATACTTACAACTACACCAACTGTTGAAGGCAGAACAATCATTGAATACAAAGGTATTGTATTCGGAGAAGTGATTTCAGGAGTGAATTTCATCAAAGACTTTAAGGCTAGTCTCCGCGATTTTGTTGGCGGACGCTCGGGTTCATACGAACAAGAGTTAGTCAATGCTCGCAACCAAGCCATGAGAGAATTGGAGGAACGTGCTCGGCAGTTGAATGCTGATGCTGTGGTGGGCATTGATATAGATTATGAGGTGCTGGGCCAAAGCGGTTCCATGCTGATGGTCTCTGCCTCAGGCACTGCTGTAAGGTTGGGTTGAAAGAGTTAATTCACAAATAGTTATTTAAAAAGGAAAAGAAATGACACTCATCGATGTTTCCGTAATGACCTTTGACAGGCCCGAGGCTTGGCAATGGTTAGTACAGTTTTGTATCTTAGCTACAGCGCTGCTCTTGGGTAACGTGCTGAGAACCAAGGTGCCTTTCTTAAACAAGAGTTTGTTGCCCTCAGCACTGTTGGGCGGCTTGTTACTGCTGATTTTCAAGCAATTCCCCAATTGCCGCGAAATCATCAACAAGCCGATGATGGAAATCGTGACTTATCACGCCTTGGGCTTGGGCTTTGTGGCTTTAGCATTGAAGAACAACAAGATAGAGTCAAAATCCACCCCGATGAAGGTGATCGAGACGGGTGCCTTGACGGCTTCCACCTATGTTATCCAAGGTATCATCGGTTTGATTGTCTCCATCATTTTCTTTCTCGTCGGCAAGAAGCTGTTCTATGCCGCAGGTTTATTGCTGCCCATGGGTTTCGGTCAGGGACCGGGACAGGCCTTGAACTTCGGCAAGATTTTCACGGGCTGGGCTAGTCAGCAGGGCATCGACTTCCCTGGTGCAGACTTCGGCCTTTCCATCGCCGCCACAGGATTTATCGTGGGTAGCGTTGTCGGTGTTATCTATATGAACATACTGCGTCGCAAAGGCGTGCTTTCGCGCAAGAAGATTGCTGATGCTCAAGTGAATAAGTTGGAAGACTACGAAGGTGAGGGTGAGATTCCCGATGCCGAGTCCATTGATAAACTTTCGGTGCAAATCTGCATGGTGCTGTTCGTCTATTTCCTCGTTTATCTGTTCACCAATTGGATTCAAGGCATGGAGTTAGGCAAATTCGGAACCAATACCTTGAAACCCATGCTTTGGGGCTTCAACTTCTTGCTGGGCACCTTGTTCGCCATCTTCTTCAAATGGGTTTTGGGCCGTTTCAAGAAAGCCAGATTGATGAGCCGAGAATACATCAACAATTATATGCTGAATCGTATCAGCGGCTTCTGCTTCGATATTATGATTGTGGCGGGCACGGCGGCCATCAACTTCGAGGAACTCGGCAAGTTTGTGTTGCCTTTCACCATTATCGTCACTTTAGGCTCTATCGCCACCTTCTTCTACGTTTTGATCATCAGCAAGCACTTGTATCCCGACTACAAATATGAGGGCTTCTTCTCGATGTTCGGCATGCTGACGGGCACCGCCAGCAACGGCATGATCCTGCTCCGCGAAATCGACCCGAAGTTTGAGACGCCTGCTGCCAACAACCTTGTCTTGCAGTCCTTGGCCGCCATCGTCCTGGGCTTCCCCGTTCTGCTGCTGTTGGGCATTGCGCCTCAGAGCTTGCATTCTGCCTGGATAACCTTGGGCATCTTGGTGGTCTTCTGGGTTGCCTTGACAATCTTCATGTTAAGGACAAAGATTTTCAAGCGGAAGAAGAAAGAAGAATAACAAAAAAGCTCCGAGCATTGCTCGGAGCTTTCTTTTTGCGTTGATTTGAAGGAAATTACTTCTTGAGTTCCTTGATTCTGGCTTTCTTACCACGCAGACCACGGAGGTAGTAAATGCGTGACTTGCGGACTGCACCCTGCTTGTTGAGTTCGATGTTCTCAATCATGGGGGAGGCAATCGGGAAACATCTTTCAACACCGATGTTATTCGAAATCTTACGGATGGTGAAAGTGCCGGTCTTGCCTTGGCCGCTGCGCTTCAGGACGATGCCCTGGAACTTCTGCAGACGCTCTTTTTGTCCTTCAACAATCTTGTAGGTCACCGTGATGGTGTCACCTGTCTTGAACTTCGGAAAATCTTTTACAACGATTTGATCTTCAACGAATTGAATTAATGCTTGTTTGCTCATTTTATATGATTTTTGTATATTTTTCTCCAAAAGTGGGTGCAAAAATACATAAAAAATCAATATGATGCGAAGAAAATCAGCTTTTTTTAAAAATTTCGTACATTTCGGGTCTGCGTTCCTTGGTGCGCTGGATGGCTTGCTCCAGTCGCCACTCGCTGATGAGCTTGTCGTTGCCTGACAAAAGCACCTCTGGGACATCCCATCCTTTGTAGCTTCGAGGACGGGTGTAGACAGGCGGTGAAACCAGTCCGTCCTGGAATGAGTCGGAGAGGGCAGAGGTCTCGTCGCCCAAGGCACCAGGGATGAGGCGCACAAGGCTGTCGACCAAAACGGCGGCACCCAACTCGCCACCGGAGAGGACATAATTTCCGATGCTTATTTCTTTGGTAATCAAGTGTTCGCGGATGCGTTCGTCAATGCCCTTATAATGGCCGCAAAGGATGATGATGTTCTCTTTCATGGAGAGCTGGTTGCACAAAGGCTGGTCAAGCATCTCACCGTCAGGACTCATGTAGATAACCTCGTCGTAGCTTCGTTGGCTTTTCAGATGGCTGATGCAGTTGTCGACAGGCTCGATCATCATCACCATGCCCGCGCCGGCGGCAAACGAGTAGTCATCCACCTTGTGGTGCTTGTCGGTGCTGTAGTCACGCAGGTTGTGCAACCCGATTTCCACAATGCCCTTGTTGATGGCGCGTTTGATGATGGATTCGGTGAAAGGTCCCTCAAACATTTCAGGGAAAACGGCAATGATGTCGATGCGCATAACGAATGAGTTGAAATTTTCCGCAAAAGTACGATTTTCTTTTGAATAGGAATGATGAATGCGGAATGTTGAAATCTAAAATCTTGGAATCTTGGAATTTTAAATTTTAAATCTTGAATCTTGAATTTTAAATCGCATTATTCTTTATTTTTGCGCCGTTAAATATTTAGTATTGTATTATGAGAAAACTTTCCTTTTTACTATTGTTTCTGGCGGTCGCCGTTTTTGCCCAGGCGCAAATCGCGACCGACATTTACTGGGTGCAATTCATTGATAAGGCCAATTCGCCTTATTCCATTAGCAATCCAGAGGCTTACCTAAGTCCCAGGGCATTACAACGCCGTGCCAATCTGGGTATAGCCATCGACGAGTACGACATCCCCGTCAATCCACAGTATCTTCAGGCTGTGGCCAATTGCGGCGCCGAGTTGCTCAATCCTTCAAAGTGGTTGAATGGTGTCACAGTGCATGTCACCGACCCTAGTGTGATTGATGCCATCAATGAACTGGCTTTTGTGGCAACGGTGCTCAGCTGCCCCAACGACTTGAAGGCACAAGAACGGAAGCAACGCTGGCTGGAAAATGAAATGAAACCTGTGGTAGTCAATCGTGGAACGAGAGGCTATTATGGTGGTGCCGAGACTCAAGTGACGCAACTGAAAGTCAATGTCTTGCACGATATGGGATATGATGGAACAGGTGTCGTCGTTGCTGTGCTTGATGGTGGCTTCGTCGGCACCGAAACCCAACCCTGTTTCGATAACATGCGCGAGGAAGGCCGTCTGCTCGGCGTGCGTGACTACGTTTATGGCAGCACAACGGTCTATTCCCAATCCACGCATGGCACTTCATGTTTGAGTACGATGGCCGCCTACGACCCTGATAACATGGTGGGTACGGCTCCCAAAGCTTCCTATTACCTAATTCATACTGAGGATGGAGAAAGCGAAAACATTGTGGAGGAGTACAACTGGGTCTCAGGTGCAGAATACGCTGACAGCCTTGGCGTTGACGTTTGCTCCACCTCGTTGGGTTATATCGGTTTTGACTTGTCGCAATGGGATCATCCGTTTTGGGATTTTGATGGTCATACCGCTCCAATGACGATAGGCGCTGAAATTGCGGCCAGCCGTGGCATGATTTGCGTTAACGCTGCAGGCAACGATGGTGCTGGCACTTGCACCTTGGGTATTCCTGGTGATGCCGAGCACATTCTCACTATTGGCGCTGTCGATGCTGCAGGCGAACGCGCCAGCTTTAGCTCGGTGGGTCCCACTTACGACGGTCGCATCAAGCCCGACGTAATGGCCATGGGAGAAGGCACATACGTGGCCGCAGGCTATGCGGATTGGGGATGGGAGTATTACAACGGCAATGGCACCTCTTTCGCTACACCCGTGTTGGCGGGGGCGGTGGCCTGCCTGCGTCAAGCGCGTCCATACGCCTCGGTGAATGAGATTTGTGATGCCATCCGTCAGTGCGGCAACAATGCTGCCACCCCTGACAGCTATAACGGCTATGGCATTCCCGACTTCAGCCAAGCTTTGGAACTATTGAGTGTGGAAGAGCCTATGGGGAACACCCCTGAGCATATCATCTCGGTGTACCCCAATCCCTCCAACGGTGAGGTGCATGTGGCACTGAATGACCTCCATAAGGCCGAGCTGACGGTGTTTGACATCACGGGTCGCCAGCTGTTCAACTATCATTTCAACGGCTTAAACCACACTACATTGGAAAGCCAACTCAACAGCTTGACTTCGGGTGTGTATTTCATCAATGCCGTTTCGGAATCGGGGAGTGAGACGCTGAAACTCGTCATCGCACGGTAAAAGGTCAAGGCCTATATATAAATAAAGGTGAGTCTCGTTTTGAGGCTCACCTTGTTTTATTAGGCTGTCCGGAGTGTTACTCCTTGACGAACTTCATTGCATGGCCATCAACACGCAGGAAATAGATGCCTGCTGCAAGGTCGTTGACGTCGATTTCGCCATCGCCCTCGATGCTTAAGGTTTTCACGAGCGTCCCGTAGATGTTGCAAACTTGAATCTCATGCTGACCTTCCAGCCCTTCGATTCGGATGACATCGTTGGCAGGGTTGGGGTAGAGGCTGACGGTTTCAAAGCCATCTTCCTCAATGCCGGTGCCAGTGAAGAAGACTGCTAATATGATATCGTGGTCGACAACCACTTCCTTGACTTCATTGGTGGTGCCGTCGCTCCATTTGGAGAACATAAAGCCGTCGGCAGGGATGGCAACCAATCTGGCTGTGGCGCCTGCGCTATAGGTGCCTGCACCAAGAATGAGACCTTGGTTTTCATCGTAATATACTGTAACCGTGAAGGTCGGTGCCGGTGTTTGCGAGAAATAGGCCACATATTCAGCATCTTCAGTGACGGTGATGGTGCGTGGGTTGTTCATGTCACCGTCTTGCCAACCTGTGAAGTAGAAGCCTTGTGCGGGAATGGCGCCAATGTTGACGGTCATATTGGCGGGATAGGTGCCGCTGCCATATACTGTGCCCATGGCTTCGGAGATGGACCTCACGGTAATGGTGTAGTTCGGGAGCGGCTCGAAGATGGCTATGAAGACCTTTGTCTCCGTGACGGTGATAGTGCGTGGATTGTCGGTGTTGCCGTCATCCCAGCTGACGAATCGGGTGCTGTCGGTCGGCGTGGCGCTGATTTCCACAATCGAGCCTTCGGGATAGGTGCCTTCGCCTGACACAGTGCCCCAATCGGGATTGTTGGGGATAACCTTGATGGCATGCTCGGGTGTGCCGCTGTAGTTGAAGAATGCCTTGTAGGTAGCGTTTTGTGTGACCGTGATGTATCTCGGATTGCTGACGATGCCATCGCTCCAGCAAACGAAGGAGTAGCCTTCGAAAGGACGGGCGTAAAGTACAGCGGTTTCGCCGTAGGGGTAGAGGCCGCCGCCTTCCACTGTGCCGCCTTCTGCAGGTTCACAGCCCGTCGTGATTTCGTAATGGATGGGTGAGAAAATGGCAGTGTAGGTGACGTCGTCATAAACGATGATTTGGCGAGGGTTGTCCAAGTTATCATCATTATCCCAAATCTTAAATTGGAAACCTGTATTGCTTTGTGCCACCAGAAGTATGGTGTCGCCGTAACTATAGGTGCCACCGCCGATTATGGTGCCACCTTCAGCAGGTTGGGCTACGGTGCTGACGACACACTGTCTGAGGCCGAAGTTGGCAGTATAGACATGGCTTTCAGTGACGATGATGGTGCGAGGATTGTCGCTGATGCCGTCGTCCCAAGTCAAGAATTCATAGCCCAGATTCGGCGTGGCTTCCAGTTGGATGGTGTCGCCGTAGGGATAAATGCCAGCGCCAGTCACGATGCCAGTGCCTTCGGGTACGACTTGCGTCTCGATGGTGCAAGGCAGGTGACTGAACAGGGCCACGAAACTGCTGTCTTGTGTGACCACGATGTCGCGTGGGTTGTCGGTGATGCTGTCGTTCCACATCTCGAAAGCATACCCGTCATTAGGCACAGCCTCAAGGGTAAGGGTGTCGCCGTAGTGATATAGGCCGCCTTCGGTCACGGTTCCGGCTTCTTCGGGATCAACGGAGGTTGTGATGGTATAGTCTATAAGGCCGAAATAGGCGGTGAAGGTGCTGTCTTGGGTGATAATGACGTCGAGCGGGTTATCTGTGATGCTGTCGTTCCAATAGAGGAATGTATAACCGGTGTTTGGGAAAGCCTCGATGGTCACGGTGTCGCCCAAGGGATAAGTGCCTTCGCCAATAACGCTGCCCATGAGTGTGTCGTTGACCGTCACGGTGAGTGTGCCCATGGGAAGGGGAGGCTCGGGAGCGGTGGGAATCACGACGAGGTCGGTGATGATGCAGTCAGGCTGATAGAGGATTTCGCCGTCTTTATAAACCGTTTGTGCGTCAGTATAATACACGCCACTCTCGTTGACGACCAAATTGCTGATTCCAGAAAGTTCGGGCAAGGCGTAGAGCACCTCGCCGTCTTGCCAAATATAAAATACTGTATCAGTCATGGAAAGTCCAGACCAATATAGGCTTCCGTTAAATTCAGCGATGTGCCCGAAGTTGGCGTTTTCCATTTGATAGATGATGGAGTCGTTTTGCCAGATGACACCGTAGAGGAAGTCGTTTTCAATCATGAACCCAGCTGCATAAATGTTTCCACCGCCAAAGCAGATGCTTTGGATACTCGAAACGGTGTCTTCCATCCAAAGGAGCGAGTCGTTTTTCCAAATGCTGGCATGGAAGAGAGAGTCGCTAACGAAGGAGATAGCACCGCCTGCATAAATGTCGTCCATTGTTGTGTCAACGGCCAAACCGTGAATGTGGCACTCGTCTTCTCCATGACTGTAGGAATAAAGAAGTTCCCCGTTTTGCCAGACGTTGTTGAAGCCAGCCGCCGTCCAGCCGTTGGCGGTGAGAACCAAATGGTCGAAATAAGTGTTGGTGTCGGCAGTGAAAACGCAAGAGTCATTCATCCAAATACGGCCCTGAATACCAGCCGTGTCGAATGCGTATCCTGCGCCGTAAGTGGTTCCGTCTTCTGCGACTTGAAGGGCTTTTAACTGGATGTTGATGCTGTCGGTGAGGTTGTATAACAGCGAGTCGTTTTTCCAAATCTTGCTGTTGCCTGAATAATAGACATCTTGCGCTTGTGCCATCCCAAGGCAAAGGAACAAGGCGGCGAAAATTGTGGTTAGCTTTTTCATTATGTGAGTTATTTCGTAAATAATCAAACGTTTTGAAAGGGCAAAAATAGCAACTTTTTCTTGATTGAGACATGCCTAATGGAAAAATTGCTTATCTTTGCCGCCGATAAGCGGTGCCGCAAGGCTCAATAGGGAATCGGGTGCAAATCCCGGACAGTTCCCGCTGCTGTAAGCTCTTCACGCTGGCCATCATGCCACTGAAAACAACGTTTTTCGGGAAGGCGGTCAGATAAAAGGAGTAAGTCAGAAGACCTGCCGCTTGTCAGCGAAACAAAGCTTTCGGGACAAGAGCTGGCCTTTCCTTATCACATTAAGGTATACCAACATTATCCTTGGAGTTTTGAGGTAATTAACTTATTATCAAACCTTTAAACTTAATGTATTATGCGTTTTAAAAACTTTACACTTTTATTCCTCATGGGAATTTTTGGTCTTTTTACGACCAACATGTTCGCTCAACAAGATGCCACGATTTCCGCTGACGAGATCACGTATTGGGTAGGTGAAGGCGAAAACCAAGTTGTGGTTGCCATCAGCTGGTGCAGCAATACTGAAACTGCTCTGGCTTGGGGCTACCGTTTCGATGGTGATGCCACGGTTTTTCAGGCTCTTACTGCCATTGCCTCAGCTGATGACCGTCTGACGGTTGTTGGCTCCGCTCCCACCAACGTCACATACGTGGATGAAGAGTATAACCTGACCATGTGTCCCAATCCGGATGCAGAGTGGGGTGATGAAGATTATGATGTCCCCATGCATAGCGTGAATGGCTTGATGGGCCAGAACATGATGGCTGAGGAACCGATTCACAACGACGATTTCGTGAAGATTGGTGGCTATGCCTGCGGCATCATGTCAAGCGACTGGAGTACTATTTCTTGGACTACCGAAATCATGCCTGCCGCTGACCCAAGCGGGAGTGAAGTTGTGGATGCTACTATCTCCGCTGACGAAATTCTGTACTGGGTAGGCGAAGGTGAAAACCAAGTTGTGGTTGCCATCAGTTGGTGCAGCAATACCGAAGCTGCTCTGGCTTGGGGTTACCGTTTTGATGGCGAGGCTACTGTCTTCCAAGCTCTTACTGACATTGCCGCAGCTGATGGTCGTCTGACGGTTGTTGGTTCCGCTCCCACCAACGTCACATACGAGGATGAGGAAAACAACCTGACCATGTGCCCCAACCCGGATGCAGAGTGGGGTGATCCTGATTATGATGTTCCCATGCATAGTGTGAACGGTATGATGGGAATGAATGCCATGGTTGCCGAACCGATTCACAACGGCGACTTCGTGAAGATTGGCGGCTATGCTTGCAGCATCATGTCCAGCGACTGGACCACCATTTCTTGGACTACCGAGATCAAGCCTGCCACTATCTATACTGGCTTGAACGAGAACCAGTCGATGACGCTGTCGGTTTATCCGAATCCTGCTGATGACGAAACCTTCGTGACTATCGAGAACGCTGGCTTAACCATGGTTTCGGTCTATGACATCCAAGGCCGTATGGTTTACAACAAGAGTGTTGAGGCTGAGGCAGGTGAACAAGTGCGTATCAGCACCGAAACGATGAGTAATGGCGTGTATTTCGTCCGCGTCAGCAATGACAGTACTGTGCGTACCGCCAAACTCGTGGTGAAATGATAAAAAGACTTTCTATACTGCTTTTGGCTTTGGTGCCGGTGACACTGTGGGCACAGTTTGCGCCCGCATCGTGTTTCCCCGGCACCACGGCCATGCATGCCGACTCATCGGCGTTTGTGGCATGGGCTACGGGTTGCACCGTGGAGCGTGGACCAAAACGCATCGACAGACCAAATTCGGCTTTGGCTTCTTTTGGCGACGAGACCCTTGCCTTAGGGCAGCCTGGCGGTACGATGGATGTCGTCAGCCTCGGCGATGGCGGAACGGCCACATTGACTTTCGACTCACCAATCTGCAATACCCAAGGTCCCGATTTTGCGGTCTTTGAAAACGGCCTTCATCCCGATACGGACTCGACGATGACCTTGTATTTCCTGGAACTTGCCTTTGTGGAGGTGAGTTCTGATGGTGAGCATTTCTTCCGTTTCCCTGCTGTCACCCATGTGCAATATGAAACGCAGTTGGCAAACGCTGACGGCATTAATCCATCGCAAATACACAATTTCGCAGGCAAATACGAGGCCATGTATGGCACTCCTTTCGATCTTGACGAGGTAGAAGATAACGTGTTGCTTAATAAGGACAGGATTACCCATGTCCGCCTTGTGGATGTGGTGGGCTGCATCAGTATTGATTCTTGTGTCAGATACGATTCCCAAGGACATATTGTCAACGACCCTTGGCCTACTGCGTTCAACTCTGGTGGTTTTGACCTAGATGCCGTGGGTGTGATTCATGATCTAGCCCACAATGATGTTATGGAAAATGAGAGCGACATTGTCGCAGTGTATCCTAATCCTGTGAAAGACCAACTGTTTGTCAAGGCTGAAAGCCTCCAATTGGTTGAAGTCCTTAACCTTGTAGGACAACAGGTTACGGTGTCAACTGATGCAGTTGTCGACATGAGCGCGCTGACGGAAGGCATTTATTTCGTCCGCGTCATCAGCGACGGAAAAATGATTACGAAACGTATTGTGAAACAGTAATTTGATTTCAAAATGAGAAGAAATCTGTTTTTGTTGTTGGCTTTAGCCACATTGATGTTCTCTTGTAAGCCCGACCAACCTGTCAATCCGGGTACAATCACCATCGGCTCAGGCATGTTTGTGCTCAACGAGGGCGACTACCAGTTTGCCAATTCTTCGCTGACCTTCTATGATATTGAAGCCGACACGGTGGCCAATGACTTGTTCTACAAGGTGAACAACGCCCCTTTGGGTGATGTGGCTGAGAGCATGGCTTTGGTCGACGGTAAGCTGTATATCGTCGTCAACAACAGCAAGTATATCTATAAGGTGGATGCCAATACGATAGTGTGCGACACCACGAAGCCTTACAAGCTGGGCGGTTTTTACTCGCCTCGTGAGATATTCTTCGTGGCACCCGACAAAGCCTATGTCACCGACATAGTGGGCACCAACATTTGGATTATCAACCCGCAGGAGATGAAGCACACGGGCACCATCGCCATGGGCAACACCACCGAGAAGATGCTGCGTGTCGGCAACGAGCTGTTTGTCAGCAACTGGTCTTATTACTACACCGATGCCTACTCGCATGACAGCTATCATACCGTTCAGGTCGTCGACCTCAACAATGACATGAAGGTAGCCGACATTGAGGTAGGGAAGGAGCCTAACACCATGGTGGTCGACAAGAACGGCCATGTGTGGGTGCTCTGCGAAGGCCGCTCATGGGACGAGGAGTATGATGCGGAGGGCATGCCTTATGGTGAGAATCCTACGCTGTGGGAGATTGACCCGATGCTGAGGACCGCCGAGCTACGCTACGAGTTCATAGGCCCGTATGAAGACGACGATGAGATCAAAGGTGTCGCTTCCACGTTGAGAGCCAATCCCGCAGGCGACCAATTCTACATGATTTACAACAATGAGGTGCGTCGCTTCGACCTCGCCACGTTGAGTTTGTCGGAGACGTTCCGCATCGTCCCTGAACCTCAAGGCTTGTTCTACAACATGGTTGTGGAGCCAAGAACGGGCGAACTTTACATCGCCGATGCGAAGAACTATATGAAAAACGGTACCGTGTATCGTTATACCAGCGATGGTTTGCTGCTGGCATCGTTCGAGGCTGGCATCATTCCCAGTGCAATGTTGTTTAAATAATTGATATTCTTTTCGGGGGTGGCAAATCCCCAACTTGGTTCGGGCGGATGGCACATCCGCCCGAACTTTCAACAACAGTTCAACAGTTCAACAATTCAACAATCAACAATGACCAAAACCTGTCCCCGCTGCGGAAAAACCTTCGAATGCGTGCATTCCATCGACTGCTGGTGCGTCAAGGTGAAACTCACCGACGCCACAAAAGCCTATCTGAAAGAACATTACAGCGACTGCCTGTGCAAAGATTGTTTGGAGGAAATCAATGGAAAATAAGACCCAAACATGTCTGCCGCTTCGCGTCATTGCGAGGAGGCACGACGAAGCAATCCAGACAATAGACCATAATTCACATGGTGGTGGCCTGGACTGCTTCGTGCCTCGCAGTGACGCAAAGCGAGGCCTGTTTTGCTGTATGTGGGTGTTGTGCCTGTTGCTGCTTTTTGTCGCTTGTGCACCTAAAGTACAAGAGAACACCGATAAAGCGCAAGGCAACAACCTGATGCGCTATGCCCGAAACATTGCGGTGTACGAAAAAGACTACGGCTATCGCGCAGAGGTAATCTGCCCCTGGGATACCACCTTGTCTTTAGGCTCGTTTGCTTTTGTAAAGGACACGACGAAGGCTGTCGATCAAGATGTGAAAGGCATCCTCAAAGTCCCTGTCAATTCAGTGATTTCATTCTCTGCCACGCAATGGTCGGTGTTCATGCGTTTGGGTGAAATCGACCGCGTGAAAGGCATCCTCGAAGGCCGTTTCGTGACCGACACGACCATGCGTTCGTTGTTGGCACAACAGAAGGTCTACGACATCGGCACCGAAGCCGCTGCCGACATTGAGCGGATGATTCAATTGAAGCCTGATGCGCTATTGTATTCCCCCTATTTCGACGGCAACCAAGGCGGCCTCAACGTCACGGGAGCGGTGCTGTTTCCCTTCGCGGATTACATGGAAAACACACCTTTGGGTCGCGCTGAGTGGATTCGCGTCATCGGCATGATGACGGGCTGCGAAGACAAAGCCAACGCTTGGTTTGACGACATTGAAAGACGTTATCATGCGCTTTCCGGCCTTTGTGCCGATGTTGAGCACCGTCCAACGGTCTTCTCCGACTTGGCCTTCAATGGGCAGTGGTATGTGGCTGGAGGCAGAAGCTATATCGCCAAACTCTTCGCCGATGCCGGTGCCGACTATATCTGGAAGGACAACCCGTCGACAGCCAGCGTCCCCATGGATGCCGAAACGATTTTGGCCAAGGCGCAAAAGGCTGATTTTTGGCGCGTCATCAACTCCAATCCTTTCCCGATGACCTACGAGTCGTTAGCCAAGGAAAGCCCTGTCTATCCGCTCTTCGATGCCTTCAAGAACCATCAAATCATCGTCTGTGACATCCTCTCGACGGGATATTTCGAGCAGTCGCAGTGCGAGCCTGACCTGCTGCTGGCCGATTTCATCTATTTCTTCCACCCCGAGCTGCTGACAGGGGAGTGGGAGGGGTATCAACCTAAGTATTATCATTTGGTGAACTAAAAAGGCTCAGCATCTCCAAAACCATTGCCATCGACAGAGCAATTTACCTCTATTTGTGAATAATAGCGCTTAAGCGCATAAAGCAAAGGCTCACTCATGCTACTCTCGGCATGAAGTAGAAGGTTATTTGCTGTCAAACGTTTCATCTTCGTGATGTTGCCCTCATAATAGGACGATCCGACCAACTTCTTGAAAAGAATGTCGAAAGGCACATACATCCCGCCCAGACCATTATCAAGAACGCCGTACTTTTCGGCCAAAACCCGTATGTCGTGTTCCACGTTGTCAAGTTCGGCAGGATCTCCTTGAAGACAATAATCACTCTCAACGACCTCACATTCATCATCGCTTTCTTCATTGGGGTCGTAATCATCCCATTCCGCGCGGTCGTATAACTCTTT
>JAEEGL013874389.1_pt1 | contig 19777 bp, 18 predicted proteins | sample 9134231 | NCBI WGS metagenome assembly JAEEGL01 (sample SAMN16246548, study PRJNA631951) | gut metagenome | biome: gut microbiome; feature: rumen; material: fiber-attached | host: Bos | place: Iran: Karaj | collected 2018-10 | reverse complement strand
GTCAAGCATCGTCCAGCCGTCTTGAATATCCACTAGTTTCAACCCCCAGTTTGTCAATGGTGCATGACAGAGGTTCATAAACTTAAGCATCGCACGTCCCATCCGTCCTTGCGGACAGGCACAATTGGTAAATAGTTTTTTAATGAGTCCCATCACCTAAATCCTTTTTTAAAAAAGGTGGTCAACCATCACAGCCAACCACCTCACAAAACTAAACTAAACAAATACTTTATTATTAATTTTATACCTGTGATTACAATTCAGGAGAGATGGCGGCTATCCATGCCTCGATACGAGTATCTGTCTTGTCGTCCTCGTTGATGTCATCGAGGGGTAGACCGATAAACTTACCGTCAATAACGGCCTCGGAGTCGTCGAAGGTGTAGCCGTCGGTATCCACACTACCGATAAACTTGGCACCACTATTCTTAATGCCGTTGTAGAGTTCGCCCATGCCGCCTACGAATGTGTCGCTGTATGTCGCACAGTCGCCACAGCCGAAGAGGGCGATGGTCTCGCCACTGAGGTCGGCACTCTGGAGGGTTTTCAGTCCATCGTACCAGTCATCCTGTAATTCGCCAGCGCCCCACGTTGAGGTGCCAAGGATAAGGTTCTGGTTGGCAGCCACGATGTCGGCTGTCAGGTCTTGTACATTCAGAGCCTCACAGCCCAGTTTTGAGGCGATCTTCTCTGCGATGGCCTCACATGTTCCTGTTGAGGAACCATAGATTACAATTGTTGCGTTCATCTTGATAATTTACAATTGGACAATTTACTAATATACAATTTATTTCTTCTATTTTTCAATTTTTGTTGATACAGTCGTCGCACTTACCTTGGCACGTACCCTCACATTGCCCCTTTCGCTTGCAATACCGTTCGCACTGGGCACAAATATCGTAGCCGAGCATGGCTCCGAGGATGAAATCCTCCTCGGGTGTGAGTTGGTGGAGCGGACGAGTAACGATGAGCCGGATGGCCTCCAGACATTCGCGTCGACCGAAGTATATGTTCAGGTTCTGCTGTCCGGCTGGTTGAAGCAGATAAGGAATTCCCTGACTCTCCAATCGTTTGACGGTTTGTTCACCATATTTCTTATTGCAGGTGAACAGTACCATGTGGCGCACTCCTTTGTGCAATTCGTAGATGTGGTTCATCAATACCTTGAGTTCCACGGGAGTTGTTGTCGTTCTCATTTTTTTATTATTTTCTAACTGGGTGCAATGCTGCGATTAAGCGAGTGCCAACATGCTTGCATGATTGGCCGAGCGCGAGCAGTATCGCAGTTGAATTTTAAATTCGACTGCAAAATTAAGGAGATAAAATAAGATGCGCAATACCTAAAAACGAGGTTTTAAGCATTGCGCATCTGCAATAGCCTGCAAAAGCAGATTAATTAAAAGTAGGTATATACTAGTCCGTATTTCTCATGCAACTGACGAAGAGAACCATCGGACTTCATCTGACGGATGAGGTCATTCACTAACTGCAGCAAGTCCTCCTGTCCTTTACGCATCAAAACACCAATCTCGCCATGGTTAAACGGCTCGTTTAATAGCGGAGCGGCCAATCGGGTGTCCGTCTGCACGTAATAAGGAGCCTCTGTAATCTCAGTTATCATCACATCAGCCTCGCCCTCAGCCACGAGCGATGGGATTTCCTCATTCTTCTGATGGACGATAATGTTGGCATGGGTGAGGTTCTCGTTGGCAAACTTCTCATTCAGTCCACCGGGATTCACCATCACACGCACTTCGGGTTTGTCGATGTCTGCCAACGACTGATAGCGGTCGACCTCTGAAGCACGACAAAGGATGGTCTTTCCGTTGGCCAGGTAGCCGTCACTCATCAGCATGGTCTCACGGCGGGCATCAGTGATGGTAATGCCGCCAATGGCGAGATCGAACAACTGAGGCTCTGCAAGAACATCAGCTGTCAGCGTTGGCCATGAAGTCTTGACAAACTCAATGTCTACCCCTATCTTGTCTGCAATCTTGTTGGCCATTTCTATACCGAAACCCCAATACTCGCCAGTCTCGGACTCATAAAAAGACAATGGCCTATAATCACCAGTAGTACCGACAAGTATCTTTCCACGCTGTTCAATCTGCTCTATGGTCGGGTTTGCAGGCTGGTCTTTGTCATTTGAAGAACAAGATGTGGATGAAACCGTCCCAAAGAAAGTTAGAACGACTATAAGCAACCAAGTCTTTAGTCTTTCCCGTATCATATCATTACAAAACAAATTAAATCTTGGTGCAAATATAAAGATTTCTCATCATTTTTGTGTATTTTTGCCAAGTTTTTTATACACTTTCTGTGGTAAAGAACATTATTTGTGAAGAAAGTGTGCCCGTTTTATATAAAAAATGTGTAATTTTGCACGCTGAAAACGTATTATGAGTAAATATATAGATGTCATAAAGGTACAAACCAAGCGCCATCTGAAGGACTTTATCAATGTACCGAAATCCATATACAGCCATCTGGAACAGTATGTGCCAGACTTGGACAGCGACGTACGTAGCCTTTTCGACCCACAGAAAAACCCTGGCATGAAGTTTTCTGTCATACAGCCCTTCGTTGCCTATCAACACGAAAAGCCTGTCGGTCGTATTGTGGGTATCGTCAACAACAAGGCCAATAAGCGTTGGGGAAATAAGAATGTTCGTTTCTCGATGATAGAATTTATTGACGACATTGAAGTATCCCGTGCCCTGATTGATGCTGTCAGCCAATGGGGTATTGCACAAGGTATGGACACGCTACACGGGCCATTAGGCATCACAGACTTCGACAAAGAGGGAATGCTCGTTGAGGACTTCCACCTGACGGGCTCTATCAACACCATCTATAACCCCGACTATTATCCACACCATATGGAAGCATTAGGATTGGAGAAGGAAGTGGACTGGGTACAGATACGTATCAAGGTACCGGAGCAGATTCCTGCACGTTATCAGCGAGTGGCTCAATACTGCAGGGAACAGATGGGACTGCGGGTCATTAAGTTAACGAATGACATGATTTATCGTCAGGGCTATGGTAAAAAGGTATTCAATTTGTTGAATGAAGCCTATATGCCTTTGTTTGGATTCTCAAAATTGTCTGACGAGCAGATCGACCACTTCCTGAACAAATACTTGCCTGTGATTGACAAGCAGTTAGTTCCTGTGATTGTTGACAACAAGAATGAGGTGGTGGGCGTGGCTATCACCATGGGAAGTCTGTCAAAAGCGATACGAAAGGCAAATGGCAGTCTGTGGCCTTTAGGATGGTATCATCTGTTGAAAGCACTGAAATGGAAGCATGAGGACAATGCAGAGATGCTACTCATCGCCGTGCGTCCAGACCTGCAGGGATATGGTGTGAATGCACTTTTCTTTGAAGATCTGATACCCATCTATAATAGATACGGATTCCGCTGGGCAGAAACAGGTCCGCAACTGGAAGACAATGTGCGTGAACTGTCACAATGGAAACCGCTGAACCCGGAAATTGTAAAACGCCGCAGGTGCTTTAAGAAACTGATAATTAATAATTGACAATTGATATGCAAAGAGTAGTTATTACAGGAATGGGAATCTGGTCGTGTCTGGGAACAACCCTTGAAGAGGTACGCCAGTCCCTGTACGATGGAAAGAGTGGAATTGTGTTGAGTCAGGAACGTGTAGATGCCGGATTTCGCTCACCGTTTACCGCTAACGTTCCACGTCCAGACTTGAAACCGTTTATCGGCCGTAACCAGCGACAATTCATGCCCGAGGAGGCACAGTATGCCTATATGGCGACAAAAGATGCCTTAGAGGCTGCCCGTCTGGATATGGATTATATCGACCAGCATGAGGTAGGCATCATCTATGGCAACGACTCCGTAGCTGAAGCTACAATGATAGCACTCGACAAATTCCGCAATGCCGGTTCAACAGCTGCCTGCGGAAGTGGTGCCATCTTCCAGTCGATGAACTCGACAGTGACGATGAACCTCGCCTGTCTGTTCCATCTGAAGGGTATCAACCTGACAGCCTCAGCAGCATGTGCCAGTGGTTCGCAGTCTATCGGACTGGGGACGCTGCTCATCCGCAATGGATTGCAGGAGTGTGTTGTCTGCGGTGGTGCTCAGGAGGCCAATATGTATGGTGTGGCTTCGTTTGACGGCATTCAGTCATTTGCCTTGCGTGATGACAATGACGCCACAAAGGCCAGTCGTCCTTTCGACCGCGACCGCAATGGATTGGTTCCTGGTGGTGGCGCTGCAACAGTGATTCTTGAAAGCTATGAGAGTGCCGTACGTCGTGGTGCCCCCATCTTGGCTGAAATCGTCGGTTGGGGATTCTCTGGAAATGGCGACCATATCTCAACACCTAATGTAGCTGGACCGGCCCGTTCACTGGAACTCTGTCTGAAAGATGCGAATGTCAATCCGCGAGACATCGGCTATGTGAATGCCCACGCCACCTCGACTAAGATTGGTGATGCCCGCGAGGCTATGGCTATTGCTCAGGCTTTTGGCGACTATAAGGTGCCTGTGACATCAACCAAGAGTCAGACTGGTCACGAGATGTGGATGGCAGGAGCCTCGGAAATCATCTATTCAATGCTGATGATGAAGAACGGCTTTATCGCAGGAAATGTGAACTTCGAGAACCCTGACGAAGAGACAAGCTGCATCAATGTATTAGGAGAAACCAAAGAAATACATTTCGACCAGTTCCTGAGCAACTCCTTCGGTTTCGGAGGAACCAATTCGACATTAATCGTAAAAAACTTATAAAAACAAAACAACAATGACAAGAAGTGAGATTATTGAGCAGGTTAACGAACTGCTCGCCAACGAGTTTGAAGTAGAAGTTAGTGACATCACCCCAGAGGCAAACATCAAGGAAACATTGAGCCTCGACAGTCTGAGTCTGGTAGATATGGTGGCTTTGTTGCAGGTGAATTACAAGGTAACCATCCCCGTGGCAGAGTTGCACAAGATCCAGTCGTTCAACGACCTGTACGACTACATTGAGCAGAATATTCCTGCATGAAGTATCGGGACGAAGACATCAAGCGACTGATACCCCAGCGTGAACCATTTATCATGGTGGACGAGATAGAGGTTAGTGACGGCACCCATGCCGTTACTAACCTTACCGCTCGTACAGATAATTATTTTATGTTGCCTGACGGCACCATGTCGGAAACAGGACTGATAGAGCATATTGCCCAGTCGTGTTCGGCATTGATGGGTAGTACGGCTATAGAGCAACAGACGGATCATCCGCCTGTAGGGCTCATTGGTGAAGTAAAGCGCTTCGAATGTCAGAGGCGCCCCCGTCAGGATGAAAAGGTGGAAACGACCATTGAATTTGGATTTGTCTTCGGGAATGTGACAATAGCTACAGGCGAGAGTCGTATCGGTGAGGAACTGATAGCCAAGGCTCAACTTAAGATATTTATGCAGCAATGACAAACTACTTCATTCATATCTATCATTATTTCCGTAACCATCGACTGGTCTGCTGGATGTCGATGGTTGTCCTTTTTGCCTTCTTTGGCTATTTTGCCGCACAGATACACCTTGAGGAGGACATCAACAAACTGATGCCGTCATCGAAAAATGAAGACGGCACTACTAAACTGGCCTTTGCCGACCTGAAGATCAAGGACAAGACATTCCTGTTATTCGAAGATACTGGAGAGGCAGGAACGAGCATGCTCCATGAGACCTGTGATGCTTTCGTGGACTCCTTGCTGGCAACAGACAAAGACTCCGTCATCGGTAACATCTTTTATCGTTTGGACGAAGACTTGCTACCTGATGCTGTCGATTATCTAAGTAACCACCTTCCTGCCTATATTGACACAACGGCATACACCCGATTCGACTCCTTGCTGACTCGCGAACATTTCATCCAACAGATGCAGCAAAACCACGAAGACTTGCTCAGTGAAGTGGGAGAAATGTTCCCGGATCTGATAGAGATGGATCCCATGGGTATGCGCAATGTTCTGGTGGAACAGATGACTTCCCTGTTGAGTGCAGGCAGTTACCAGACCATTGACAACCATTTCTTCGTGCCTGACTCTACCGTGTGCATTGCCTTTATAACTCCCCGTTTCTCATCAACGAATACAGGACAGGGCTCTGCACTCTTTGAACAGCTAAACAAACTGATTAGCCAGTTTGCCACTACTCATCCCAATGTACGTATTACCTATCACGGTACACCCGCCAGTGGCTATTACAACTCGACACAGATCAAACATGATCTGACGACGACCATCACAGGGGCACTGGTGCTGGTACTGGTGTTCCTGCTATTCTGTTTCCGCAGATGGGATACCATTCCCTTGCTGTTGCTCCCTGTCGTTTTCGGTACGTTATTCGGACTGTCGATGATGTACTGGCTGAAGGGCGAGTTCTCACTATTGGCCTTAGGTATTGGCGGTGTCGTATTGGGAGTGGCACTGAGCTATGTGCTCCACATCCTAACCCATCACCAGTATGTAGGAGATGGAGAAAAGATGTTGCGTGACCAGGTAAAACCTGTGCTGTTGGGATGCATTACTACCATTGGGTCCTTTGCAGGACTAATTTTCATCAATACGGCTCTCTTGCAAGACTTCGGACTGTTTGCCGCTTTCGCCATTCTTGGTACAACCCTCTTCTCGCTGACCTATCTGCCTCAGATGCTCAGCAGCAAGGTTAATCCAGCATCCTTTAAGTGGCTCGACCGCATCAATAGCTATCCTTTCGATCAGAAGAAGCCTTTGCTGGCTGTCGTACTCTTGGCTGTTGTCATTGGCGTGGGAGCTTACTTTGTAGGTGGCATCCGCTTCGATGCCGATATGCATAACCTGGGCTATCTGGATGATATGACGGAATACTCTGAGCAATTGCTTAGGAAGAAGACCTATACAGGTGACAAGACCAAGTATTTTGCCAGTCAGGGTAAGACAATGGAAGAGGCGGTAGAAAATTTTGCCATCCTCGACCATAAACTGGACTCCATGCAGCAACTGGGACTGGTGAAGAGTTATACACGCACCAACCAGATATTCGTACCCATGCGTGTTCAGCAGGAACGTATTCAGGCATGGACGGATTTCTGGTCTCAGGACCGTTTGGCAAAGGTACGCACACTGATAGCCCAGACAGCACCGCAGGCCGACCTCAATGCAGAGGCCTTTGATACTTTCTTCACGACGGCTACTAACGACTATGAGCCAGACTCGCTCTATGCCGCAGGACTGATTCCTGAGGGCTACCAGTCAACGTTGATGGAGCAGTCGTATGGCGGCGACTATCTCTGTTTTACTTCTGTGCGCTGTGCCAATGACTCCGTGCGTAGTAGCGACAGTGACTATATCCGTATCTGCGATGCCATTGCCAGCAATCCGAACTTATTGGTGCTTGACACCTATTATTATACTACGGACACGCTATTGCAGATGAACGACGACTTCAACGTACTGCAATGGCTCTCTATGCTGTTCGTATTTGTAGTATTGCTTTTGAGCTTCCATTTTAACTTGAAGCATACGTTACTCGGCTTCATGCCCATCCTGATCAGTTGGCTTATCGTGCTAGGTGCCATGGTACTGTTCGACGTGAGGTTTAATCTCATCAGCATCATCATCTCCACGTTTATCTTTGGTATTGGAGTCGATTATAGTATCTTTGTGATGAACGGGCTGATTTCAGACAAAGATAACAAATTACAATATCATAAGACGGCTATTTTGCTGAGTGCCGTTACCCTGCTCACCACAGTCAGCAGCATGCTCCTTGCTACTCATCCTGCTATCCGCAGCGTCGGATTCTCTACGCTTGTAGGACTGTTGTCTGCCGTCATACTGGCATACGTCTTACAACCTGCTGTATTCAGATTGCTCAACCAACATAAGAAATGAAATATGATGTTGTCATAATAGGTAGTGGACTGGGAGGACTGATATGTGCCCGACAGTTGGCACAGTCTGGAAGGAGTGTGCTGGTACTGGAACGGCAGGCACAGCCTGGAGGTTGTCTGCAGAGCTACCGTCGTGACAACGCGGATTTTGACACAGGACTGCACTATGTGGGTGGTTTGGCAGAAGGTCAGCCATTGCACGATGCCTTTCAGCAGTTGGGACTGATGGGGTTACCCTGGCATAGACTGGATGTCAATGGTTTCGACCAGATCACCATCGGCAGGCAGACTTTCCCGTTGGCAGAAGGATTCGACCATTTCGCTGCCACGCTGGGAGAATACTTTCCCCATGAGAAGGATGGTTTGAGGCAGTATGTAAAGATGTTAGAGCACCTGCCCCCCATGGAGGAGATCAGTCAGGTAGGTGCCTACAATTATCTGAAGTCACTCTTCCATGACCCGCTTCTTATCAACGTACTTTCCGGTACAGCCATGAAGATGGAACTGAGGCGCGAGTCATTGCCCCTGTTCAACTTTGCCCACAGCATGAGCAGTTATATCCAGAGCAGTTGGCGACTGAAAGGCAGTGGTAACCTGATCGTCAACTCGCTGATAAAAGATATCAAAGACTTCGGCGGAGAGATCGTCTGTCATGCAGAGGTCATGGAGCTGAAAGAGCAGGACGGAAAGATTGTTGCAGCAGAATGTTCTCATGGAAAAACATACGAAGGAACTATCTTCATCAGTGACGTTCATCCACAATTGACGTTCAGTTGGGTCAAGGAATCATCCCTGCTAAAGGGTATCTTCCGCCGCCGCATCAATTCCTTGGAGAATACCTTTGGCGTATTTACGGCATCGCTGGTATTGAAACCTGATACACTGCTTTATTTCAATCACAACAAATATGTATACAAGAAAGCCAATGTATGGAGCTTCTATGAGGATGTTGGCGGGACTGGAGGCGTGATGATCAGTTGCAGAGTTCCTGAAACAGGTAACTACGCAAGGCAGATAGACCTGTTGACACCCATGCCATGGACACTTTTTAAAACGTGGGAAGACACGAAGGTCGGTCGTCGTGGTGAGATTTACGAATTGCACAAGGAGCATCTTGCCGATGAATGTATACGTTTGGCTGAAAGGGTTATACCTGGGCTACATGACATGATTGAGAAAAGATATATCAGTACGCCGTTGACCTGGCGTGACTATACGCTGTCACCCTGCGGTTCGGCTTTTGGTATCAGGAAAGACTATCGCCAGCCTTTACTGACGATATTATCGCCCAAGACACCGATTCCAAACCTCTTCCTGACAGGCCAAAGTCTGGTACTGCATGGACTGGAGGGCGTGACAAGGACTGCATTTAACACATTAGACACTATCAAGAACTACAAAGTATGAGTAAATATGCATTAGTAACAGGTGGTAGCCGAGGTATCGGACGAGCCATCTGCATCAAACTGGCCCAGGAGGGTTATCAAGTTATCATTAACTATGCCAGCAACGAAGTTGAGGCACAGAATACATTGGAGATGACAGGTAACAAAGGAGAGATATTGCGTTTCGACGTCAGCAATGCCGAACAGACACGTACTGCTCTCAGCGATTGGCAAAGCCGTCATCCTGAGGATTATATAGAAGTGGTGGTCAATAATGCAGGTATTCGTCGCGATAATGTGATGGCACTGATGCCTGAAGATGACTGGCACCGTGTACTTGACATCACACTCTCCGGCTTCTATAATGTCACCCAGCCCCTGCTGCCAGCCATGCAGTTGCACAAGTTCGGGCGCATCGTCAACATGGCGAGTGTCAGTGGACTGAAAGGACTGCCCGGACAGACGAACTATTCTGCTGCAAAGGGTGGTATTATTGCTGCAACAAAAGCATTGGCACAAGAGGTTGCTCGCCGAGGCATTACTGTCAATGCCGTAGCCCCTGGTTTTATCAAAACCGATATGACAGAGGGACTTGACGAAGCTGCACTGAAGAAAACGATTCCTGCCAATCGTTTTGGTACGCCAGAGGAAGTAGCCGACCTGGTGGCTTTCCTGGTATCGCCTAATGCCGGCTATATCACAGGAAATGTAGTATCCATCAATGGAGGACTATATACATAGTTCATAGTTTATAGTGAAGAGATAATAGTTAAGATTATGAAAACAAGATTTCTAATTGTAATATTCTTTATGCTGGCATGCTATGCCAATGCCCAGCAACCTGTTACCAAGGTTTCTCATAGTAAGGCTGTTAAGACCGATGTTGTGACGACAGGTGAGGTAACCATCAAGAAACCCGACTACATCTGTATTTCGACGGATGGCGGTCGTGATCAGTTGCTGATGAATGGTACGCAGTTTACCATGACACAAAAAGGTAAGAAACATGTTACTGACAGTCGTAAGAATGCGTTGTTCGCCGACTTCCACGCTGTGCTGAAAGCCGTTATCAACCAACAGCCCATCCCTACGGGTAATGATATCAAGGTAACAACGACGGGGAATGAGCAGACCGTTACCATCACTCCAACGGGCAAGAAACGTCAGATGTTCACCTCGTTCGTGCTCGTCATCGACAGCAGGTCGTCAGCCATGAAGCGTCTTCGCATGAACGGACGTAATAACAGTTATACAGAATATCTTTTTAAGTGAGGAGTGAAAGACATCAGATAGGCACATCAACAGGTATGAGATTTTCTACTGCAATTGTAGTCTTCCTGTTCTGTTTGCTGGCACAACATATTAATGCCCAGCAGATTACTGGTGTTGTGACAGATGCCGAGACAGGCGATAGCATACCGATGGCCAGTGTAGTGTATAAAGGTCATCAGGTGGCTGCTATTTCCACAGTCAATGGAAAGTATACCATTGCCCGCCATGAGGGGTGGAACATCACATTCAGTGCTGTAGGATACAAATCACGCATCGTAGCTGTCAATAAAAAGACGAAAGCCCATCTGAACATCAAGTTACAACCCGACAAGCAGATGCTGGGGGAAGTGACGGTTAAGGCCAAGCGTAGCCGATACAGTCGCAAGAACAATCCTGCTGTAGAGCTGATGCGCCGTGTAGTGGCTGCCAAGAAACAGACTGACCTCAGCCTGAACGACTACTATCAATATAACAAATACGAGAAAATCACGCTCTCACTCAACGACTTGAAACCAGAACAACTGGAGCAAAACCCTTTCAAGAAACATCCCTGGCTATTGGAACAGGTAGAGGTGAGCAACGTTACTGGCAAGAACATCCTTCCCGTCAGTGTTGACGAGACGGTATCACAGAAAATCTATCGCCGTTATCCTAAGTCGGAGAAGACCATCATTATGGGACAGATGTCGAAGGGCGTCAACGACCTGTTTCAGACGGGCGATATCATTAATACCGTCATGAAAGATGTCTTCACGGATATCGACCTCTATCAGGACCACATCCGTCTGCTGCAATATCCCTTCATATCACCTATCTCTAATGAAGGTATCGGCTTCTACCGTTATTACATCGAAGACACACTGAAAATTGAGCGTGACTCGTGCATTCATCTCCATTTCCTGCCCAACAACCAGAACGACATGGGATTCCGGGGGGACCTGTATATCCTGAATGACTCGTCACTCCATGTCCGTCGTTGTGTAATGACCATCCCCAAACAGTCGAACGTCAACTTCGTAGAGAACGTACAGATACTGCAGGAATATAAACAACTGGCCGACGGACAATGGGTTTTGTCGAAAGATGATATGACTACCGATCTCAAACTGCTCAGTTTCCTGCGTTCTGCCACCGTCACACGCATCACCCGTCTGACGGATTACAACTTCGACCCCATTCCCAAGAAGCTCTTCAAAGGTATGGCAAAGGAGGTAACGGAAGCTGATGCCCAGATGCGTGACGATAACTTCTGGCAACAGTATCGGCAGGTGGAACTGACGAAGAGCGAAAGCGGTATGGACCGTTTTGTCAAGCGCATTGAGAATGTGAAAGGCATGAAGTATGTTATCTTCGCATTGAAAGCACTCTTCGAGAACTCCATAGAGACCAGTACACCAAACTACATCGACATCTGTCCTGTCAATACCATCCTCACCCATAACTATGTTGACGGATGGCGTTCGCGAATAAGTCTGAAGACCACAGCCAACCTCAACAGCCATTTCTTCCTCAGTGGCTACTACGGTCATGGCTGGGGTAGTAAGAAAAACTATTATATGGCTGAGATTACCTATTCGCTGAATCCCAAGAAGTATCTCCCCCACGAGTTTCCGCGTCGTACAATGACCATCCAGATAAACAGGGATGTCATGTCGCCTGGTGACCGTTTCATGGATACTGATAAGGATAATTTCATGGTGGCACTCAAATGGGCAAAGACCGATAAGATGGTACTTTATAACCGTCATCAAGTCACTTTCGAATATGAAACTGATTGGGGATTGAAAGCCACCCTGAACGGAAAACTTGAAGAGAATGAAGCTTGTGGCAACATGTCTTACCAGACACTTGACAATCCACGTCCCACGACATATCATCGGACTGGTAATGGGCTTTTTATCCATACGACAGAAGTAACTGGCCGATTACGCTATGCACCTGGTGAGACTTATATCAACAATAAGCTGCGCCGCCGTGTCATTAATCTGGATGCCCCAGTCTTCAGTATCGCACATACCATAGGTTTCAATGGAATATTAAAGGGCGAATACAACTATAACTATACAGAGGCACATATCTACAAACGCTTCTGGCTCAGCAGTTGGGGAAAACTCGATGTTAGCCTTAAGGGCGGAATCCAATGGAACCAGGTACCTTATCCGCTGTTGATTTACCCTGCCGCCAACCAGTCGTATATTATTGCTCCTGAGACATTCAATCTCATCAATACGATGGAGTTCCTCAACGACCGTTTTGCATCTCTCATGGTATCGTGGGACTTGAACGGTAAGATCTTCAATCGGATTCCCTTTATGAAGAAACTCCACTGGCGCGAATATATCGGTTTCCGTATGCTCTGGGGAAAACTCACCGATAAGAACAATCCCTTCCTTGAAAAAAATCAAGGAAATCATCGGCTAATGTACTTCCCTGACGGCTGTTATGTTATGGATCCTCACCGACCTTACGCTGAAATCGTACTTGGTATCCACAACATCTTCAAATTCTTCCATGTTGAGTATGTCCGTCGTTTGAACTATAACGAATTACCGACTAGTCCTAAATGGGGCATGCGCTACGTCATTGCATTCAGCTTTTAGAAGGACAAACAAGGAAAAAGCAAAAGGCTTCCACCATTGGAAGCCTTTTGCTTTTCTGTTGGGGTACTCGGACTCGAACCAAGAATGACAGGACCAGAATCTGTAGTGTTACCATTACACCATACCCCACTCGTTTTATTTGTGCTGCAATGTCAGTGCAAACCGAATGCAAAAAACTCGTTTTTTGCTGAGGCGCAGCCTGACTTTGCATCCGCAAAACTCAATTTGCGGATGCAAAGGTACTGCTTTTTTCGGAATGAGCAAAACTTTTCGGCTATTTTTTTGCAAACACTCATATTTTTTTGTGGAAGGGATGGTGATAATGGCTGATAGAAATTCCTGACAAGGAGATAAATTCTTGTTTCCCTCCATAAAACTGACCCTCCTTGGAAGGAGGGGAAAAGAAAAAAAATAGATAGTATAAAAGATATAAATAAAAAAGTTGTAACTTTGCACAAGAATGATTTTGGGTAAAGAAGACAAAGAATTAAAATATGAAAAAACGATTGATAATCATCCTATTTGCCGCTGTCGCTATGACGGGACAGGCACAGATACAGATTCCATGGGGCGAGGCGTATTTTTCAAAGGAAGAACTGCCTAACGCTGCTGTGTGGCTGCCCGCACCACCTGATACCCTTGGTCCTCATTTCGCCTATGACATCACACAATATATATGGGGTAAGTCCATGCGCGACACAGAACGTGGCAAGGATGCCGTTGATCATGATGTTGTCATGCCAGAAGATATGGCTGTGTATTTCAGCAAACCTTTTGGAATGACTATTTCCAAAGAAGTGACCCCTGCCATCTTCAAACTGGTAGAACGCTCTGTCATTACCTTCCGACTAAGTGTTGTCAAGCCAAAAGAAGCCTATCACCGCAGGCGTCCGTTCGCACGATTCAATGAGTCTACCCCTCTTCCCCAGCATGAGAAGAGAGAATTCACTTCAGGCTCCTACCCCTCTGGACATGCTATCCGCAGTTTTGGTCTGGCATTGGTACTCAGTGAGATTAACCCGGAACGTCAGGACTCACTTTTGAAATTAGGCTACGAATGGGGACTGAGCCGCGTCATTGTTGGCTACCACTGGCAGAGCGATGTAGATGCCTCATACCTCATGGCTGCCGGTGTCTTCGCTCGTCTGCATACGAGTCCTTTATATATGGCAGACTTAGCTGCTGCTCGCGAAGAGTTCCTGCGTCTGTCTGGTCAATCAAAAGAAAAATAATCGAAACGGAATAAAAAGATAAGATTTTTTTCGTACCTTTGTAGCCAAATTGTAGCCAAAAAGAATTTAAATGGAAGTGACATCTCAATTAGTAGATACCATCATAAAAGGAATACAGGAGAAGAAAGGCGCGAACATCGTCGTCGCAGACTTGAACAGTATCGAAGGGGCTATCTGCCATTATTTCGTCATCTGTCAGGGCAACTCGCCCTCACAGGTGGAGGCGATTACTGAGTCTGTAGGCGAGTTTGCACGGAAAGAAAAAGGGGAGAAACCAACAGCCGTCGCCGGACTGGAAAATGCCCAATGGGTGGCCATGGACTATACGGACATCATGGTGCATATCTTCTTGCCTGATGTCCGTGAGTATTATGACTTGGAGCATCTTTGGGAGGATGCAGACTTGACCCATGTTCCCGACCTTGACTAAAGAAATAAAAGTATGAACAAGAAACCTATCAATAACGATCCTAAGATGAATATGCCCAAGTTCAATATGAACTGGATATACATCTTAGCTATTGTCGCCCTTGGAGTACTTTACTTTACCAATGGCAACGAGAACTCGAGTGTTCAGACTACCACGTCGTATAGCAATTTCAAGACGTGGGTGATGAAGGGCTATGCCTCAAAGATTGTCGTTAACAAGAACACGAATACCCTGCAGATGTACGTCAAGCCGGAACATATCCGTGACGTATTCCATCAAGGGGTGAAAGCCACTGGCAAAGAACCCACTGTGGCTGTCGACTTCGGCTCTGTAGACCAGGTGGAGCAGTTTATCAACCAGGCTCGTGAACAAAAGAAGTTCAGTGGTGAGCTCGCCTATGACAACCGTCGTGAGAGTGAGTTCATGAACTCGCTGATTATGAACGTGCTGTTCTTCGGTGCCATTATTGCCGTCTGGATCTTCATCATGCGCCGCATGGGTGGCGGCGGCATGGGCGGAGGTGGAGGCATCTTCAGCGTCGGCAAGTCGAAGGCACAGATGTATGAGAAAGGCGGTGATTTAGGTATCACCTTCAAGGACGTGGCTGGTCAGGCTGGTGCCAAACAGGAGATGCAGGAGATTGTGGACTTCCTGAAGAGTCCCCAGAAATATACGGATTTAGGCGGTAAGATTCCCAAAGGAGCCTTGCTGGTAGGTCCTCCAGGAACTGGTAAGACACTCCTTGCCAAGGCTGTGGCCGGTGAGGCTGGTGTTCCTTTCTTCTCCATGAGTGGTTCCGACTTCGTTGAGATGTTCGTAGGTGTGGGAGCCTCCCGTGTCCGTGACCTCTTCAACCAGGCAAAATCGAAAGCCCCTTGTATCATCTTCATCGATGAGATAGATGCCGTGGGACGTGCCCGTTCGAAGAATCCCGCTATGGGCGGCAACGATGAGCGCGAGAACACGCTGAATGCTTTGTTAACGGAGATGGACGGCTTCGGCACCAACAGCGGTATCATTACCCTTGCCGCCACCAACCGTGCCGATATGTTGGACTCCGCATTACTCCGTGCAGGTCGTTTCGACCGCCAGATACATGTCGATCTGCCTGACCTCAACGAGCGGAAGGAAGTATTCCAGGTACACCTAAAACCCTTGAAATTGGACGACAGTGTGGATGTAGACTTCCTGGCCCGTCAGACCCCGGGATTCTCCGGTGCCGATATCGCCAACGTATGTAACGAGGCTGCCCTGATAGCCGCCCGTCATAACCGTCAAAGCGTAGGCAAGCAAGATTTCCTCGATGCCGTTGACCGTATCATCGGTGGCCTGGAGAAGAAGACGAAGGTGATGACTGAATCGGAGAAACGCAGCATTGCCATCCATGAGGCAGGACACGCCACCATTTCTTGGTTTACGGAGTTTGCTAATCCTTTGGTGAAAGTGTCTATTGTACCCCGTGGGCAGGCATTAGGTGCCGCCTGGTATCTGCCTGAAGAGCGTGTATTACAGACCAAAGAGGCAATGCTGGACGAGATGTGTTCACTCTTAGGCGGTCGTGCCGCTGAGGAACTCTTCATTGGTCATATCTCCACAGGTGCCATGAACGATCTGGAGCGCACTACCAAACAGGCCTACGGTATGATTGCCTATGCCGGTATGAGCGACAAACTGCCAAACATCTGCTATTATAATAATAATGAATACTCTTTCCAGCGTCCTTATTCGGAGACCACCGCAAAACTCATGGACGAAGAGGTACTGAAGATGATCAACGAGCAATACGAGCGTGCCAAGCAGATCCTGACAGAACACAAGGAGGGACATGCCAAGTTGGCTCAACTGCTGATCGACCGTGAGGTCATCTTCGCCGACGACGTAGAGGAAATCTTCGGCAAGCGTCCCTGGACCAGTCGTGCCGAGGAACTATTGGAGGCACAACAGCGTGCCGAAGCAGAACGCATGGCAGAGGAGAGAGCCAAGGAACTGGGATTAATCCCTGAAAAGCCTGAGGACTCAGAGAACTCGGAGAACTCAGAGAACTCAGATTATCAAGAATAAGCCTATGAATAACTTTATCGTCAGAACCATTACAGGTATCATCTTTGTCGCAGCCATCGTAGCGAGTTTCCTTCGCCCAGAGGCAATGGTGCTGTTGTTCTCCATTATGACAGGACTGACCGTCTGGGAGTTTACTGGATTAGTCAACGACCGTCCAGGAGTAACCATCAACCGCTTTATCTGTATGGTGGCAGGAGTGTATTTCTTCTTCGCCATGACCTACTACTGCAGTGACATCTATGGAGGAGCTGCCAAATCAGTAGTATTCATCCCCTACCTGATTACCATTGTCTATCTGTTGGTGGCAGAGCTCTATCTGAAACAAGAAGACCCTGTCAACGACTGGGCATACACAATGCTTTCACAGATGTATATTGCCCTACCCTTCTCGTTGCTCAACGTGCTTGCCTTCACGGCATCACCAGAGGGATTGGTCGTCTTTAATCCCATGCTACCGTTGTCGGTATTCATTTTCCTATGGATGAATGACACAGGAGCCTATTGCGTGGGTTCGTTGATAGGCAGACATAAACTCTTCCCACGTATCTCGCCTGCGAAATCATGGGAAGGCAGTATCGGTGGTGCCATTGTTGTCTTGCTGGTAGCTTATGGAATCAGTATCCTCGACAACGGCGGACTCTATCTGCAGGATTTCGGTATCAAACCCTGCGGTATGCTGTCGATGCTACAATGGCTAGGATTAGGACTCGTCGTGGTAGTCTTCGGCACCTGGGGCGACTTGGTGGAGAGTCTCTTCAAGCGCACCTTGGGTATCAAGGACAGTGGCAGCATCCTGCCTGGTCATGGCGGTATGCTTGACCGTTTCGATTCCTCACTGCTTGCCATCCCTGCTGCCGTCGTATATCTGTACACTATATCATTATTCTAAATATGAAAAAGCTATTATCTATTATCCTTTTAGCCATTGGCATCGCCAACACTGTCAATGCCGCAGACCCCGTGAAGCAATACGGGCAGTTACAAGTAAAGGGTGCCCAGCTGTGCGATCAGAACGGCAAGCCCGTCATCCTCAGAGGTGTCAGTTTCGGTTGGCATAACATCTGGCCCCGCTTCTATAACAAGAAGGCTGTCAAGACTTTGAAAGAAGACTGGAACGCCAGTGTCGTCCGTGCTGCCATGGGCATCATGATTGAGGATAATTATCTGGAGAATCCCTCCTATGCCCTGGAATGTATGACCAACGTCATCGAAGCTGCCATCAAGAACAACGTCTATGTCATCATCGATTGGCATTCTCACCTGATGAAGACAGCAGAGGCAAAGAAATTCTTTGGTCAGATGGCACAGAAATACGGCAAGTATCCCCATGTCATCTATGAGATATATAACGAGCCTATCGAGGACACATGGGCTGACCTGAAGAAATATGCCACAGAGGTGATTGGAGAGATTCGTAAGTACGACCCTGACAACATCGTACTGGTAGGCTGTCCCCACTGGGATCAGGATATCCACCTCGTTGCCGAGAGTCCGCTGACAGGTTTCAAAAACATCATGTATACCGTCCATTTCTATGCCGCCACCCATGGTGACTACCTGCGTGACCGCATGGAGGATGCTGTGAAGAAGGGCGTTCCCGTCTTTATCTCCGAAAGTGGAGCCACTGAGGCTTCCGGTGACGGAAAGATTGACCCAGAAAGCGAGGAGAAATGGATTCAGTTGTGCGAACGTTTAGGTATCAGTTGGGTCTGCTGGTCTATCAGCGACAAAAACGAGAGCTGCTCCATGCTCCTACCCCGTGCCACTGCTACAGGTCCATGGCCTGACGATGTCATCAAGGTCTATGGTAAACTCGTCAAGAACCTACTGAAGAAATACAATAAATAAGAGAAAAAGAGAGGTGGCATTTCGATGCCACCTCTGTCTTTTTTGTGAGATATTATATATCCACCATTTAGAAATTCCATTTCACGGCAAGCGTCGGGTTCCAGAAGAAAGTCTTCGTGCTCTCCGGATCAGAATTATAAACGAAGTTATTACTGAATTCCCACTCTGTACCTACACTGAAATGCTCAGTGAAGTTATACCACAACTGAGGCTCAGAGAGGATGACCAGACATCCGTGATTATTTGCTTTCTCACCACGCCAGAAGTCAATGAAGCCTGAGAAACGGAGCTTGTTATTGAAGAAATTCATGCCCCAGACACCTGTTAACTGTGCACTGGCATAAGAACGCGTATTTTCGTAGCTTTTGAAATATTGCTTATAGAGCAACTGTACGGACCACGTCTTCGAGAAATCGGCTGTATGACCGTTATAGGCGGCACCCAACAAAGCTGCCTGCTGGAAACTACCATTACGGCTCAGTCCACCATCATACTCGATATGAGCGGCAAAAGGCGACTGCTTGCCCAAATTGAACTCACGGGAAATCTCCGTATAGGCACTCTCCGTGAAATGACTGCCCAGGTCGACATCCACAAAATAGAACCATGAGCCCCATTTGTCGGCCTTGAACTGTTCAAGGGTAATAGTCACCTTCGGGCGACCAGCCTCTTCACCTGTGTAGATGTTACGACCAAAGTCATAGTGAACCTGGATGTTCTGTGCTCCTACAGCCATACATGAGGCAAGAAACAAAAAAGATAAAATCTGTTTTTTCATAACGTATTTGATATTATATTTGATATGAATAAATAATTACAATAACGGAGCAACATACTTCAATACGAAGAAAGCGGAAAGGATATACATCATTGCTGTCAATTCACGATGACGACCCGTGCATACCTTTACAATGACATACGAGAACAAACCTAAGATAATACCCTCTGAGATACTTGCTGTAAAAGGTATCATCAGTATGGTAGCAAAACAGGGCATCGATTCCGAGAAGTCGATAAAGTCGATATGTACAATCTGACGGAGCATCAT
>JAEEGL013671420.1_pt1 | contig 19777 bp, 17 predicted proteins | sample 9134231 | NCBI WGS metagenome assembly JAEEGL01 (sample SAMN16246548, study PRJNA631951) | gut metagenome | biome: gut microbiome; feature: rumen; material: fiber-attached | host: Bos | place: Iran: Karaj | collected 2018-10 | reverse complement strand
CACAAAAGGAAGTGCAGGCTATGACCTTCGTACAACGATGGATATTGAACTTGCTCCCGGTCAGACCGTTAAGATCCCTACCGGTATAAGATGTTCAATGAATGAGGACTGGATGCTGGCAGTATTTCCCAGAAGCGGTCTCGGATTTAAATTCAGACTTCAGCTGAACAATACTGTTGGTATAATCGACAGCGATTACTATTTTTCCGATAATGAAGGTCATATCTTTGTTAAGCTGACCAACGATTCTAAGGAAGGCAAGAGTGTGAGCCTTAAAGAGGGCGATGCCTTTGCCCAGGCTATATTCCTGCCTTTCGGAATAACCGAGGATGATGAAGCTGAAGGTGAGAGAAACGGCGGATTTGGAAGTACCGGTTCATGATAACCATAAGCTAACCTAGAATTTAATACTATGTTTAGTATTTTTTAATAATATATTACTTGTTTTAAAACATTAGTCTAATGTATTATTTCTTACGGTGTAAATTTTTTTATAACCGGAGGAATGATATGTTTAAGATCATCACTGACAACGGTGCGGATATGCCCAAGGAATATGCGCTTGAGCATGGCATCGATACCATTAACCTTGCTACCATCATTGATGGCGTAACTTATAACCATGGTCTGGAACTGACCACTGAAGAGTTCTATAAGAAACTGGCAGAGGGGGCAAAGCCTACAACATCCCAGGTTAACCCCGATGAGGCCAAGGCTTATTTTGAAGAGCATATTGATGAAGCTGATGAGTTTATGTTCATCGGAATTTCATCAGGTCTTTCCGGAACCTGTCAGAGCGTTATGACCGGTGCCAGGGAAGTTATGGAAAAGTATCCCGGAAAAAGGATCGAGGTTATTGATACCCTTACCGGTTCCCTCGGTGAGATGCTTTCCGTTTATAAGGCAGTTCAGATGAGAGATGCAGGCAAGAGCTTCGATGAGACTCTCGAATTTATCAAAGCTAATGTTTTGCACGGATGTCTTGCCATAACCGTAGATAATCTTATGGATCTCTGGAGAGGCGGAAGAGTTTCAAAATCAAGTGCTGTTATCGGTAATATTGCTGCAATTAAACCTTTCATTACAGTGTCAAATGACGGTACCCTTGACGCGGGCGGCAAGATAAGAGGCCGTAAAAAGAGCCTTGATCATATCGTTGATTATATGGGTGAACATATGGGTTCATATCGCGATATGAATGATATAATAATGATCGGGCATGGAAACTGCCCCGAAGATGCGGAATATTTAAAACATAAGATTGAGGAGCGTTTTGGCTTTAAGACTTTTATGGTAAACAATATGGGACCTGTAATCGGAACCCATACAGGGCCTACCATAGTTCTTGCGGGTTATTTCGGAGAAGAGCGCTCTTAGGAGCACTATGAAAGAATCTGATATCAAAGCTACAAGCCTTCAGCTTGAGAATATTAAAAGTTCCAGAGAACTTTTGGAAAAAAGTGAAGATCAGTACGGAAGAAAGCTCACTGCATCCGTTATTACCTTCGGATGTCAGATGAATGCCCGTGACTCAGAAAAATTGGCCGGTATTCTTCAGTCTTCAGGATTTGAGATCCTTGAAGACTGTGAGGATGCCGACTTTGTTTTGTACAATACCTGTACCGTCAGGGATAATGCCAACCAGAAATTATACGGTCATCTGGGAGAAGTACATGCCAGGAAGAAAAAGAATCCCAAAATCATTGTAGGTATCTGCGGATGTCTTCCCCAGGAACCTTCGGCGTTTGAAATACTTAAGACCAAGTATTCTTTTGTGGATCTGATTTTCGGAACTCATAATATATACGCTTTTCCCGAATATCTGAACAGACTGCTTGCCGGTGAACGAAAGATCTATGAGATTGCGGATCATGCGGACAATATTGTGGAGGATCTTCCGGTCTTAAGAAAATATCCTTTTAAATCCGGCGTAAATATCATGTTCGGATGTAACAATTTCTGCACATACTGTATCGTTCCTCATGTAAGAGGAAGGGAACGTTCCAGGGAAAGTGCGGATATTATCGATGAAGTTAAAAGACTTTCTGCTTCAGGCGTTAAGGAAGTAATGCTCTTGGGACAGAATGTAAATTCATACGGAAACGGCATAGAAGGTGAGATATCTTTTCCGGAACTGTTAAAAAGAGTTTGTGATGTGGATGGAATAGAAAGAGTAAGATTTATGACATCTCATCCCAAGGATCTTTCTGATGAACTTATTAGCACCATAAAGGATAACGAAAAAGTTTGCAGACATCTTCATCTTCCTTTACAGTCCGGATCCACCAAAGTTTTGAAGGAAATGAACAGAAGATATACCAAGGAACAGTACCTTGATCTTGCTCTTAAGATCCGAAATGAGATCCCGGATATTGCACTTACCACTGACATCATGGTTGGATTCCCGGGTGAGACTTACGAAGATGTAGATGACACCATAGATGTGATAAATAAAGTAAAGTACGATAATGCCTTTACCTTTATATATTCTATAAGAATGGGAACTCCCGCTGCATCCAGAGAAGATCAGGTCGATCCTAAGGATGTTAAGGAGAATTTTGACAGAGTTTTGAAGTGCGTTCAGGAAAATGCCAAACAGCAGTCATTAAGATGGCAGGGACTTGTTATGGATGCGATGGTTGAAGAAGTAAACACTTCTATGACCGGTTTTGTTACAGGAAGATTATCCAATAATATGATCGTTCATTTTCCGGGAACAGAGGATATGATAGGAGAGATCATTCCCGTTAAGCTTGATGAGTGCAGAGGATTTTATTATATGGGAAGCCGTGTCTGATCCCTATTGTAAAGGAATGTAAAATGCCTGATATAAATGATGTTTCACCCATGATGCAAAACTATCTCGAGACCAAAAAGCAGTATGCCGACTCGCTGCTTTTTTATCGTATCGGTGATTTCTACGAGATGTTTTTCGATGATGCGGTTCTTGTTTCAAAAGAACTGGAACTTACTCTTACAGGTAAAGCCTGCGGAATGGAAGAGCGTGCGCCCATGTGTGGCGTTCCTTTTCATGCGGCGGATACTTATATTTCAAGACTGGTTCAAAAAGGTTATAAGGTAGCTATCTGCGAACAGGTAGAAGATCCTAAACTTGCCAAAGGACTTGTTAAAAGAGAAGTTATAAAGGTTGTCACTCCCGGAACCAATATGAACATCATGTCTCTTGATTCCGGCAAGAACAATTTCCTCTGCAGTATCTGTTATCAGGATAACGGTGTTGGAGTCAGTGTTATTGATGTTTCTACCGGCGAATTTCTGGTATCCGAACTTTCTTCTCCTTATGAATTAAACGGTTACTTAAGCAGATTTACTCCTTCTGAGATCATTTGCAACAATGCATTTTCGGTTCAGAGCGACCTGCTTAATTCCATAAAAGAAAGATATTCGATCCCCGTTACGGTACTGGATAATGCCATATATGACGAAAAGACCGCAACCGGTGAAGTCCTCAGACAGTTTAAGGTCAAGAGTCTTATAGGTCTCGGCCTTGATTCAATGATTCCCGGAGTGCTGGCAGCCGGTGCTTCTTTGATCTATCTTCATGACACTCAGAAAACAGAGCTTGATAACATAACAGAGATTCATCCTTACGTCGCAAGCAAATACATGATGCTTGATCCTTCTTCGAGAAGGAATCTTGAACTAACCGAAACCATCAGAGATAAGCAGAAGAAAGGCTCTCTTCTCGGCGTTCTTGACAGAACAAAGACCGCAATGGGAGGGAGACTCTTAAGATCTTTTCTTGAACAGCCCCTTATAGATGAAGAGGAGATTAAGAAAAGACAGGATGCCATTACCGCCTTTTTCAAAAATTCCATTGCAAGGGATGAGCTTAGGGAATATTTAAATCCCATCTATGATCTGGAAAGACTTCTTGCCAGAGTTTCTTTCGGTACTGCAAATCCCAGAGATCTTATAAGCCTTTCATCATCACTTGAAATGCTTCCCCATATTAAAACGGTCATAACCGATGTTCATTCGGCAAGTCTTGATGAGATCTGCGAAGGTTTTGACACATTGAACGATATCTGTTCTCTTATTAAGGCTTCCATAAAAGAAGAACCTCCTTTAACCATCAGAGACGGAGATATCATAAAGGACGGCTTTGATGATGAAATTGATAAGTTAAGAACTGCAAAAACCGAAGGTAAAAAATGGCTTGCGGAACTTGAGGAGTCAGAAAAAGAAAGAACCGGGATCAAAGCACTTAAGATTAAATATCATAAGGCTTTCGGTTTCTATTTTGAGATTACCAATTCATATCTTGATAAGATTCCTGACGACTATATTAGACGTCAGACTCTTACCAACTGTGAGAGATTCACTTCCGCAAAATTAAAGGAACTGGAAGATACGGTTCTTAATGCAGAAGAGAAGATCAGAAATCTTGAATATGATGTGTTCTGCAATATCAGAAATTCCATTTCTGCTGAAAGCGGAAGGATCCTAAAGACCGCAAAAAATATCGCTTATCTTGATGTTTTTTCAGATCTGGCATATATCGCTGAAGTAAACAGATACGTTAAGCCTAAGATAAACAGCAAGGGTGTTATCAATATTAAAGAGGGAAGACATCCTGTTGTAGAGAAAATGCTGGGTGGTGAACTGTTTGTTTCCAATGATACTTATCTTGATAATCAGTCAGATCTCGTAAGTATCATAACCGGTCCCAACATGGCAGGTAAATCTACGTACATGAGGCAGACCGCTCTTATTGTTCTTATGGCGCAGGTTGGAAGTTTCGTTCCCGCCACAAGTGCGGATCTTTGTGTTGTTGACAGGATCTTTACAAGAGTTGGAGCTTCGGATGATCTTGCAAGCGGCCAGTCTACTTTCATGATCGAGATGAATGAGGTATCCAATATCTTAAGGAATGCCACTTCCAGGAGTCTGCTTATACTGGATGAGATTGGAAGAGGAACTTCAACCTTTGACGGCCTTTCCATCGCATGGGCAGTTATTGAGCATATCAGTAATAAGAAGATACTGGGGGCTAAGACATTGTTTGCCACCCATTATCACGAACTGACAGAACTTGAAGGCAAGATTCCAAATGTTCACAACTATTGCATTGCCGTTAAGGAATCCGGGGATGATATCGTATTCCTGCGTAAGATCATTAAGGGCGGTGCGGACAGAAGCTATGGTATTCAGGTTGCAAGACTTGCCGGTGTCCCCGATATGGTCATAGACAGAGCAAAGGAAATAGCATCCTCACTTGCACTTCAGGATATTTCTTCAGTTATCGAAGCTATATCATCCGGGGAGCAGAGTTCTTCCAGATCTAAAAAAGTAACTAAACCCGATGAAGTTGATAGTGGTCAGTTGTCTTTTTTTGATCTTGTATCAGATGAAGATCTTCTTAAAGAGATCGAAGATATCGATATTTCAAATCTTACACCCCTTGATGCTCTGAACACTCTATACAGACTTCAGAACAAGGTTAAGAACAGGTACAGAGTATGATAAAAGTACTTAACAAAGAAACAATAGACAGGATCTCTGCAGGTGAAGTTGTCGAAAGACCTTTAAACGTTGTAAAGGAACTTGTTGAAAATGCAATTGATTCCGGTGCCGATGCAATCACCGTAGAGATAAAACAGGGCGGTCTTGAGATGATCCGTGTTACCGATAACGGTTGTGGAATCTCATCCGATGAGATTCGCACTGCTTTCTTAAGGCATGCCACCAGTAAGATCTCTGAAGCAGAAGACCTTGATTCCATCGAAACTCTGGGATTCAGGGGTGAGGCTCTTGCGAGTATTTGTGCCGTTACCGAAACCGAGATGATCACATGCACAGAAGGCTCTCTTACGGGAACACGTCTTATCATCAGAGGCGGAGATGAAGTGGCTTTTGAAGAAGTGGGTGCTCCAAAGGGCACCACTGTTATTGTGCGAAACTTATTCTACAACACTCCCGCAAGAAAGAAATTCCTTAAAACTCCAGCAACCGAAGGATCCTATGTTGGTGAGATGATGGAAAAGATCGTACTTTCACATCCCGGGATTTCTTTTCAGTATTCCCAGGATAACAGATCGAAATTCCATACTTCCGGCAGCGGAGATCTTCATGAAGTTATATACAGAGTCTACGGAAAAGAGATCTCTTCAAAACTTGTTCCCATAAAGAGCGAAAACGAAATGTTTTCAATGGAAGGATTCTTAGGCATGCCGGAAGAAGTCCGTTCCAACAGGAACATGGAGATCTATTTCCTGAACGGCAGATATGTCAGGAATAATCTTTTCGGAACCGCAGTGGAAGAGGGATACAGAGAGTATCTTATGCTTCATAAATTTCCAATATGCTTTCTGAATTTTAACATTGCCCCTTCTAAGGTTGATGTTAATGTTCATCCCGCTAAACTGGATGTTCGAATTTCAGAACAGAATATGTTTTTTGAGTTTGTTTCCGGATCCATTCACAAGGTTCTTACTTCTGCGGAGATGATTCCGGAAAATGTTCTCACTACCGAAGCAGAAAAAAAGGAACGTGATAGAGAAGCAATCGAAGAAGTAAGATCCGGTAAAAATCCCGAACCTTTCGAAAATGTCAAAAATACGGTGAAGGCATTTAATGAAGCTACCGGAAGCATTTCGTATTCATTTGGATCCTCAGAAGAATCCGTTGTTTCGGAAGATGAAGATTCTTTCTTCGAAGATGAAAGAAAACCTGTATCAAATATGCCCGTTAATGTAGCGGAGGAGAGTGCCGGAACTGTTTCTCCGAATTCTGCAAATGATGAAACTGATGCTGCTGACACCGGATTTGATCCTTTTAAGGATTATGAATTCAAACAAAAGGAGATCTTTGAAGATCATCTTCTGGACAGAGATAAGAAGGATTCTTACAGGATCATAGGCCAGGTATTCGATACATACTGGATCGTTCAGTACGAACAGAAAATGTTTATAATCGATCAGCATGCCGCTCATGAAAAAGTCAATTATGAGAGAATGCTTAAAAGGATTGTTAGCGGAGATCATCCTTCTCAGATGCTTCTGCCTCCCATAGTCATTACATTAACGTCCTCCGAAGAAAGAGCATTCCTTGATAACAGGGAAGCATTTCTCAAAGCCGGTTTTGAAGTGGAACATTTCGGAGGCAGTGAATATGCATTAAGAGGCGTACCCACTGATCTTTTCGGACATTCCGAAAAAGAATTGTTCCTTGCGGTTCTTGATGAACTAAGCGTAAATCCCGGCACCGGTTCATTTAAAACCATTGATGAACGTATTGCGGGAATGGCTTGCAAAGCAAGTGTTAAGGGCGGTGATCGGATCGGATACGAGCAGGCCGAGAAACTTATAGAAGAACTTTTAACACTTGATAATCCTTATAACTGTCCCCACGGAAGACCTACCATAATTGCCGTTACAAAGACCGAGATGGAGAAGAAATTTAAAAGAATCGTAGACTGATGGACAAAAAACCACCGCTTATAATTATATCGGGACCTACTGCAGTGGGAAAAACTTCCCTGTCTGTTGAGTTTGCTATAAAGGAAGATCTTGAGATCATCTCGGCAGACTCGGCACAGGTCTACAGAGGCATGGATATAGGCAGTGCCAAGATTACCGATGAAGAAAAAAAAGGAGTGCCCCATTTTCTTATAGACGTCTGTGATATCAGCGAGGATTATTCTGCCTTTCGTTTTAAGGAAATGGCAGAGAGTGCCATGGATGAGATTTATTCCAAAGGGAAAATTCCCATGGTGGTTGGGGGTACAGGATTCTATATCCAGGCTCTTCTAAAAGGTGTTGAATTTGATGATGACGGCCCCGATGAAGAATACAGAAGTTCCCTTGAAGCTCTTGTATCTGATAAGGGGGAGGAGTTTCTTCATGACATGCTCAAAGAAATTGATCCCGAAAGTGCTGAGAAGATCCCTTCCGGTAATGTGAAGAGAGTGATCAGAGCTCTCGAATATCATCATCTTACGGGAAAGAAGATTTCGGAACATAATAAAACAGAATCACTTAAAGAGCCGGTTTATAATGCCGTTTATTTTGTCCTTATGGATGACAGGGAAAAGATATATAAAAGGATCGATGAAAGAGTTGATGAAATGATTTCTCTCGGTCTTGAGAATGAAGTAAGAAGACTTCTTGATGATGGCGCTGATCCTTCCTTTGTTTCCATGCAGGCCATTGGTTATAAAGAAATGATCCCCTATATTAAAGGCGAGATATCTCTTGAAGAGGCTGTTTATCAAATAAAGCTCAGGACAAGACATTTTGCAAAAAGACAGATCACATGGTATAAAAGAGAACCGGACATCTGTATGATAAAAGTAAATGAATTTGATTACGATAAAGAGAAGATCTGTACCTTTATGTCCGAAGAATGCAGAAAAAGAGGTATTTTGTGATGTATAGTTTAAATTCGGTTTATTCCGAACTCGGTATAAGTGATAGGGTATTAAATGCCGGCGAAGAAGTTCTTGCGGGATTAAAGGACCGTTTTGATGAGATCGATAAGAATGCCGAACTTTGTCAGCTTAAGGTATTAAAGGCCTTCCAGAAAAACAATGTAAGTGAAAGTTGTCTTCTCGGAACCACCGGTTACGGATATAACGATCTGGGAAGAGATACTCTTGAAAAAGTATATGCTGATTATTTTCATACAGAGGATGCTCTTGTAAGACCACAGATAACCTGTGGAACACATGCCCTTGCCCTGGCTCTTATGAGTAATTTAAGACCGGGAGACGAACTGTTGAGTGCTGTGGGCAAACCTTATGATACCCTGGAGGAAGTTATAGGTATAAGGGATTCAAAAGGGTCTCTTGCAGAATATGGAATAACCTATGCCCAGGCAGATCTTAAAGGTGACGGAACTCCCGATCTTGAAGCAATTAAGCATGCAATAAATGACAGAACAAAGATCGTTACCATACAGCGTTCCAAAGGATATCAGACAAGGCCTTCACTTTCCGTGGAGACCATTGGAGATATCATTAGGACTGTAAAATCCGTAAGAAGCGACATCATTTGTATGGTTGATAACTGTTACGGAGAATTTGTCCAGCCCATAGAGCCCACAGATGTGGGTGCGGATATGGTTGTGGGATCTCTTATCAAGAACCCCGGAGGCGGTCTTGCACAGGTAGGCGGATATATCGCAGGTAAAAAGGAATGCATCGAAAATGCTTCCTTCAGACTTACGGCACCCGGACTCGGAAGAGAAGTAGGTCCTTCTCTTGAAGCACTTCCCAGGATGTATCAGGGGTTTTTCATGGGTCCCGTAGTTACCGCATCTGCATTAAAAAGTGCAATATTTGCGGCGGCTTTATTTGAAAAATACGGATTTGAAAGTTTTCCTTCATCCGATACCAAAAGAGTAGATATCATCCAGGCTATTACTTTTCATAAGCCCGAAGGCCTTATTGCTTTTTGTGAAGGCATTCAGGCTGCGGCTCCCGTGGATTCCGCATATGCTCCGGAACCCTGGGATATGCCCGGTTATGACTCTCAGGTTATCATGGCTGCGGGAGCTTTTGTTTCCGGTTCATCCATTGAATTATCTGCTGACGGACCTTTGCGTGAGCCTTATACCGCTTATTTTCAGGGCGGACTTACCTGGCCACACGGAAAGTTCGGCATTCTTAAGTCTTTCCAATCTCTGGTGGATAAAGGACTCATTTTGTGGTAAGATGTTTTAGATTGCGGAAGTGTCCCGCGATCAAATATCTGCATTAAATCACAGGAGTTATTTATGAAATACAGAGGCTGGATCTTGTTTTTTCTTATAGTGATAGGCTTTTTACTTGGAAATATCATCGGCCAGCACAGCGGTATAGGCTTTCTTTCATACGGAGGAGAGTTCGGACTTACTTCTCCAGTTGAATTAAACCTGGGATTTTTGATTTTAACCTTCGGTCTTACCTTAAATATCAACGTTGCAGGTATTCTCGGCATCATAATTGCATTTTTGATCTTTAAATTCATCAAGGTTTGATGAAACTTTTCGTCCCGGAGAAGGCGAAAGGATCATATGCAGGAAAATATATCAGAACTGCCTTATGAAAGGTTTGAGACCCTTGGTCCCGGATCTCTTACGGAAGCGGAACTTATTGCCATAATCCTCAGAACCGGCACAAAGGGTGAGAGCGCGGTGGACGTAGCCCGCAAAGTCCTTGAGATGGGAAAGGCACCCAGAACAGGACTTTTAAGTCTTTTTGATCTTGATCTGAAACAGCTTTCATCTGTTCCGGGTATAGGGAAGGTTAAAGCAATTAAACTTAAATGTCTTGCCGAGCTTACGTTAAGGATGCATGAAGCAAGATTTAAGAGCGGATTAAATATCAAAAGTCCGTCGGTTACGGCAGAGTTTTACATGGAAAGACTCAGACATAAAAAGACTGAGTGCGTAATGCTGATAAGCATAGATTCCAAGGGACTGGTGCTGAGAGAATCCGTTATTTCGAATGGCAGCGTGAACCGTTCTGTTGCTCCCATAAGGAGTATTATGATGGAAGCCTTGGATGCAGAGGCGGTAAACATCCTTCTCATGCACAACCATCCAAGCGGTGATCCCAAACCTTCATCAAGGGATGTTGAGTTGACAAAAAAACTTTATGAGAGCGGTAAGATCATGGAGATTCCTCTGCTCGATCATATAATAATAGGTGATAACAGATATTACAGTTTCAGCGAAGCCGGATTTTTTGAAGAACTGAATTGCTGATAGGAAAGGAATATTATGGCCAGTAATGCATACGGTATCGATCTCGGTACCAACCATATCAAGATCTTTAACAATAACGATAATACCATAACCATCCAGAAGAATATGATCGCCATTAAGGATGAGACCGAGTTTTTTGCATATGGTGATTCAGCGTATGAAATGCATGAAAAAGCACCTGCAAATATCCAGATCTCTTATCCTTTGTCCTGCGGTGTTATTTCCGATCTCCACAATGTTGAACTTCTGGTTAAATATCTTATATCCGACATTCAGAACGGAAATCCCAAGAGTGCGGATTTCCTTATTGCGGTTCCCTATGATATTACCGATGTCGAGAAGAGGGCTTTCTATGATCTTCTTAAGGAAGCCGGTGTAAAGGCCCATAAGATCTATGTTACCCAGATGGCAATTGCAGACGGTATCGGCATGGGAATCGATGTTAAGAATGCCATCGGTGTTCTTGTTGTTAATGTCGGTTTTGAAACCACTGAGATCTCGGTTTTGTCTCTTGGCGGAATTGTATTGTCAAAGCTCATCAAAGAAGGTGGCCTTAAATTTGACGATTCCATAAGAGCTGCGGTCAGAAATGAATTCGGCCTTATGATCGGTGGCAAGACCTCCGAAGAAGTTAAGAAGAATCTTAAAGATCTTGAAAAAGCCGGCGTGGGAGCTTTGGTATATGGAAGAGACATAGTCACAGGCCTTCCGGTAAAGAGAGAGATTCCCACCAAGCTCATAGTTGACTGCCTTGAAGGCAACTTTAAAACCATTATAGATAACATTAAATTTATTCTTGAGAGAACTCCCCCCGAACTTTCCGCTGATATCTTCAGAAACGGAATATATCTCACGGGCGGAGCCAGCCAGGTTTCACATCTTGCCGAAAGGATCTATGAAGGTACAGGGCTTAATGTAAATATCTTTGACGAGCCCATGACCACCACCGCCTACGGTCTGGGCAGGATAATTCAGGATCCTGAGTTTTCTTCTCTTGCTCAGAGTGCGGAAGGCATGGGTAAATGAGTCCTGTTGTAAGACCAAAAGGAGGGCGCTTTACCGTTCCCGGTAAATATGTTCTTCTGATCTTAAGTTGCATATGTGCTCTTCTCATGGTCCTGACTTACGGAACCTCTGTTTTTAATGTATCCGTAAACAGTGCTGCCGGAAACTTAATAGTACCTTTTGAAAGAGGCATATCAAGAGCCGGTGAGTGGCTCAGAAACAGAAAGGATGAACTGGCTTCTGTACGCTCACTGCTTGAAGAAAATGCAGAATTAAGAGCTCGTATAGATGAACTTACTGAGGAAAATACCATCCTTACCCAGGAAAGGTATGAACTCACCGATATGCAGGCGCTGCTTGCTCTTTCCGAAACCTATTATTCTTACAATAAAGTCGGAGCCAGGATCATTGCCAAGGATTCCGGCAACTGGTATGAGTCCTTTATCATTGATAAAGGAACGGATGACGGGCTCGCTGTTGATATGAATGTAATTGCAGGCGGCGGACTTATAGGCAGGATCACTAAAGTCGGACCCAACTGGGCCAGAGTGACTTCCATAATTTCAGACGGATGTAATGTAAGTGCCCAGGTTGTATCTTCGGATCTTACCATGATTGTATCCGGAGACTTAAGGCTTTCAGAATCCGGCAGGCTTTCTTTTTCACAGCTTTCGGATCCCGAGGGACTAGTTGTAAAGGGAGATAAAGTTGTTACCAGTAATATCAGCGACAAATATCTTCCCGGACTTTTGATTGGATATGTAGACACTATCCAGAATGATGCAAATAATCTGACTAAATCCGGAACGATAGAAGCTGCATCGGATTTTGATTATCTTTCTACCGTTCTTGTCATCACAGATCTTAAAGTTAACGATTACGAATGATTCAGAGAATTCTGATTGCAATTTCCATACCATTCTTTTTTCTGCTTCAGTCCTGTGTTTTCACTTATATGAAGCTTGGTAATGTTATACCGAATCTGCTTGTTCTGTTGGCATGTGTGTACGGTTTTTTCTATGATGAAAAGACCGGGGCTATATGTGGCTTTTTCTGCGGACTTCTCATGGATATCTTTTTCGGTGACATGCTTGGTCTTAATGCTCTGATCATAATGTTCATCGGATATATAAACGGCGGGTTCAGTGAGCTTTTCTATGCTGAGGATATAAGACTTCCCATGATCCTCATTACTCTCAGCGATATATCTTATGGACTTATGTTTTATATTTTTACATTTCTTATGCGCGGTAAACTCAGCCTCGGCTATTACCTGATGAATATAATTCTTCCCGAGGTTTTCTATACACTTATGGTTTCCCTTTTGATATACCCGATACTTTTGAAGATCGATAATCTGTTTAGGGAATACAGGCTGAAGAAGGAAAGAGAAAAGCAGAGTGTTTGACGGACTCAGAGACAGGATAATAAGTATCTTCACAAGCAGAGTGACCATCATATATCTTTTTATGCTGGTTCTTTGTTCTGTTTTGCTTTACCGTTGTTTCTTTCTACAGATCATCCATGGAAGCGAATACCTTGATAACTTCGTGCTTGAGCAGGAAAAGACAAGAGATATCATGCCCACCAGGGGAAATATTTACGACTGTAACGGAAATGTTCTGGCTTATAACGAACTTGCATATTCCATCAATATCGAGGATACTTTCGAAACTTCTTCCGGTAAGGATCAGAAACTTAACGACCTGATCTTTACTCTTGTCAAACTCATTGAAAAAAACGGCGACACCATGGATGTTGATTTTAAGATCGCCCTGGATAAAGATGGTGAATTCATCTATACGGTTTCCGGTTCCCAGCTCACAAGATTTTTGGCAAACGTATATGACCATCCCGATCCAGCTGATCTTACCGATGAGGAGAGAAATTCTACTCCGGTTCAGGTTATGATCTATCTTTCCAGAAATTCCGGAAGGGGATTCAGATTTTCTGTGGGTGCAAGACAGGACCCCGAAGACAGTAAATCTGAATTTATTGAGGGCAAGGGATATACCAATAAAGAATGGCTGGATATCGTTTCGGTAAGGTATGCCATGAGCCTTACTTCATATCGTAAATATATCGGAACCACTATTGCCACCGATGTTTCGGACAGAACCGTGGCTCTGATCATGGAAAATTCCGATATTCTTCCCGGCGTCACCATACAGGAGGATACTGTCAGGAGATACGTAAACAGTACCTATTTTGCTCATATTCTCGGCTATACCGGCAGAATTTCTACTGAAGAGATCGATATCCTTAACCAGAGGATGATAGATGAAGGCGCTTCTGTCGGAACATATACCGCGGAAGATATGGTTGGAAAGATAGGCATTGAAAACTACCTTGAAACCACTCTTCAGGGAACAAAGGGATATGAAAAAGTCATGGTAGACAATACCGGTAAGGTTTTGTCCGTACTGGAACACCGTGATGCGGTAAGAGGTAAGGATGTTTATCTTTCCATAGACATGAATCTTACCATGGAGCTTTATGATATTACCGAAAGAAAGCTTGCCTATATTCTTTGTCAGAAGATCCAGAATGCAAAGTATGCGGTTAAGACCACGGACTCCGTAAAGTCCATTCCCATTGCCGATGTTTACTATGCTGTTTTCAGAAATCATGTACTTGATGTATCTCACTTTGCGTCTGAAGATGCACTTGACATGGAGAGGGACGTTTACGGAAGATTTTTGTCTTATAAAGAAACTGTCTACTCAACTCTTGAAACCGGTATAAGAACCACAAGAACTCCCTATGAAAAATTAAATGATGAATACAAAGTATATCAGTATTATCTGTTCAAAGATCTGGTGAACAGCGGAATAATTATGAGTTCCGAAATTGATGACAATGACCCTGTATATAAGGCCTGGGATACGGATGGAAGCGTAAGTCTCGGTGAACTTATCGATCATTGTATTTCACTTGGCTGGGTTGATGTTTCAAGACTTGATCTTGATGCAAAATATGCGGATTCTTCCGAGATCTTTGATGCGCTTATCCTTAAGGCTTTCGAGATCCTTGATTCCGATACCGAGTATCAGATCAGATTTTACAAATATATGATATTAAACGATAAGCTGACAGGTTATCAGGTCTGCAGACTTCTTATCGAACAGGAAGCAATTAATGTTCCCGAATCCGATGTTAACAGACTTAATTCCGGAGCTATTTCTGCATTTACTTTTATGATGAACAGGATTGCAAACCTGGATATCACACCTGCACAGCTTGCGCTTGAGCCCTGTAACGGATCCGTGGTCATGACCAATCCGAATAACGGTCAGGTCATAGCTATGGTCTCATATCCCGGATATGACAACAATAAGATGGCAAATTCCGTCGATATGGAATATTACTATACTCTTTTGGAGGATGATTCTTCCCCCTTACTTAATTTTGCTACGCAGTATAAATCCGCACCCGGATCAACTTTCAAGATCGTATCCGCTACTGCGGGATTTTCAGAAGGTATCATAAATACACAGACTCAGTATTTTTGCTCCGTTGTATTTACCGAAATTGACGGCAACCCCAAATGTACCGGTTATCACGGGAATGAGACCGTAAGAACTGCCATAAGAGATTCGTGTAATGTGTATTTCTATAATGTGGGTTATAAATTCGCAACACTGAACGGATATTATGATGATTCGGCGGGACTTGAATATCTTTATAAATATGCCGATATGTATGGACTGACACAGAAGTCCGGTATCGAGATTCCCGAATATGACCCGGATGTTTCTGATATGGACTCTGTCCGTTCTTACATTGGTCAGGGTACAAATGCATATACGACATCGCAGCTGGCGAGATATGTTTCTTCCATTGCTAATGGCGGTACAACTTATGACCTGACCCTTCTGGATCATATTAACGACACTTACGGAAGGACCATCTGGTCTCATGAACCTGTAGTATACAATACTGTAGAACTTGAAGATTATCAGTGGGATGCCATAAGAAACGGTATGATCGATGCTGTTGAAGCCAAGAGTTATTTCAGTGATATTCCCGTAAGCGTGGCAGGAAAAACCGGAACAGCGCAGCAGTCCAGATCAAAACCTGACCACGCTTTGTATATTGCCTTTGCCCCTGCCAGGGGTGATGCCGAAGTTGCGCTGAGCGTACGTATTCCCTTCGGATTTTATTCGGATTATGCTGCTCAGCTCGCACATGAATGTCTTCAGGCATATTACCATGTTGAAGAGCAGAATGAAGCTTCGGACTACACAACTGATGAACGCAGAACCTGATATCGGAGGATTGCTTTGAGTAATTCGGTAATGCTGAAAAGTTATAACGGTGCCATTAAGCTTATTCTTGATCCTGATATGAACTTCAATGAACTTCTCGGATGTATCAGGGATAAGTTCTATGCTTCAAGGAACTTTCTGGGAAAAAGCTGCATAATACTGGATATATCCGGAAGGTTATTATCTGATATCGAAGAGTCCCTGGTGATCGATGCCATAACTGCAAGTTCCGATGTGGAGATCAGCCTGGTCATAGGCAAGGATGAGGAAGAGGCTGAACGCATCAGAAAAGTTGGCGGAATTCTTGAAGACCGTATGAAGGAAGACGATACATGCAGAGTGTTCCATGGTTCTCTTATGAACAATAAGCATGTTGAAGTTGAAGACAGCGTTATTGTGTTTGGCGATGTAAATCCGGGTAGCAAGATAGTTAGTCGGGGGAATATTATTGTACTTGGCGGCTTGTACGGAACGGCACATGCCGGATGTAACGGTGATTCAGCTTCTTTTATCTGCGCAATTGAGATGGAACCCGAAAAACTTCTTATATCTGAACTTGAATACAAACCGGATACAAAGCCCATATGGTCGGCAGTTTTAAAAAGTGCGCCCAAGGTTGCCAGAATACTTGATAAAGAGATTACCATAGGCCCTTTGAACAGGGTTGTTATGGAGAAGATCTATGAGTATAAAAAATTACAGACTTAAAGATTACGATTTCAAGATAATAATTTTTACATTGCTTCTTTCCATTATAGGAGTATTTGCCATCAGTTCGGCAATGGGAGAGGCAGGGGCAGATAATGTCAAAAAGCAGATTGGCGGAATAATAGTCGGAACTGTTATGATGGTTGTCATTTCCCTGATTGATTATCATTTTATTCTTAAATTCCGTATTCCCATATACCTTTTTACATTGTTTATACTCATTCTGGTCATGGTGGGCGGTCATTCGTCTCATAATGCCCAGAGATGGCTGAATATCGGAGCTATAACTTTCCAGCCTTCCGAGCTGTCGAAGTTGCTGTTGATTTTATTTTTTGCCTCGTTTATTATGAAATATAAAGAAAAAATCAGCAGTTTTCACTTATTTTTGCTTTGCTGCGGACTTTTTATTGTGCCATTTTTCCTGATTTATAAGCAGCCCGACCTTTCAACCAGTATCATGCTGATTTTTATTTTTGCCGCGATACTGTTTTCCGGAGGGATCCAGAAGAGGATCATACTGATAATCATGCTGGTATCCATTCCTCTCGGTATTGTCATGGTGGGCTATATAATGAATCCCGATAACGGGGTTTTGGAAGAGTATCAGCTGAAGAGGATTAACGGATTTTTATATCCTGAGGATTATCCAGACATTGCTTACCAGCAGAATAATTCCGTTACTGCAATAGGCTCCGGCATGCTGGAAGGAAAAGGATATAAGAACAACGAGATTACATCCGTTAAGAACTCTAATTTTATTTCAGAGGCAGAAACCGATTTCATTTTTGCTGTTATAGGAGAGGAATTCGGATTCAGAGGATCGGCTGTTACTATTTCGCTTTTGTTTCTGATATCCCTCAGCTGTCTGAGCGTGGGGATACGGGCCGGAGATACTTCCGGTGCTATAATATGTGCCGCCATGGGAGTCTTTATCGGGGTACAGGGATTCATGAACATAGGGGTTGCCACGTTCCTTCTTCCGAATACGGGACTGCCGCTTCCTTTTGTAAGTTATGGACTCACTTCACTTGTTACGCTTTATATGGGTCTTGGTTTTGTCCTTAATGTGAGGCTTCAGGTAAAGAGGAATGTTAATCCTCTTGAAGATTTTGAATTATAGAAGAACGGGATCAAACGGGGAAATGATCCCGAAAAATAAAGAAAGGGGTATTATCGGGGAATTATGAACATTGCACTTATAGCTCATGATTCGAAAAAGAAACTGATGCAGAATTTCTGTGTCGCATACAGAGGGATACTGTCCAAACACGATCTGTATGCTACAGGAACAACGGGAAGACTCATCGAAGAGGTTACCAATCTGACCATTCATAAGTTTCTTGCGGGTCATCTTGGAGGAGAGCAGCAGTTGGCTGCACAGATTGAACAGAATCTCATAGATCTCGTTATTTTCTTAAGAGATCCCGTGGGTTCTAACGTTCATGAACCTAATGTTGAAAATGTTTTCAGAGATTGTGATCTTCACAATATACCTCTGGCTACAAATCTTGCCAGCGCTGAACTTCTTATCAAATCCCTGGACAGAGGGGATCTTGAATGGAGAGAGATGTATAAATGATCCGTGAACACGGAATTAAAAAATTCAGACTTTTATCGGTTTTTCTTGTTTCATTATTGCTTTTATGCGGATGTGGCCCCGCTTTTGCGGTACCGTATTCACAGTCCGTGCTTTCCGATGAGATAGCAGGAAGAGGGTTTTCCGCAGAATTAAAAGCGGATTCTTTTGCTTCAGATCTGTGTGTGGTCACAGGAGATATTCCTGTTGAAGGCCTGGAGATGTCCACAACCATTGAATCTGTTTTACTTGTGGACCTCAACAATTCAGAAGCCATGGCTTCGGTCAGGGCTAACGAAAGGATCAAACCGGCTTCAACGACCAAGATGATGACCGCTTTAGTGGCTCTTGAACACTGCTCCATGGATGAGAAGCTTACTCTCGGCGAAGAAGTTACCGGTTTCAGATACGATGAGACGGTTCTTCCCGGCAAAGTGGGAGATACCATGACCATGGATCAGGCGCTCCATTTCATGCTCATGTACTCCGCCAATGACATAGCCAATGCCATTGCGGTTCATGTAGCGGGAAGCGTTCCTGCTTTTTGCGATATGATGAATGAAAAGGCCAGAGAGCTCGGGGCTACCAATACTCATTTTTCAAATCCTCACGGACTTGATTCGGATGATCATTATACTACGGCGTATGATCTTTATCTGATATTGAATGAGTGCGTGAAATACGAGAAGTTTACCGAGATCGTTTCGACTTCCGAATATTCCACCGTTTATTATGATGCATCCGGCAGAAGCGTGGATAAGACCGTCAGAAGCACCGATCAGTTTATTAGGACCGATAAGGATGTTAATGCACCGGCGGGCATTACTGTTATCGGCGGCAAGACCGGAACCACCGGAGGTGCGGGTCACTGCCTTATAATCCTGTGCAGGGATTCTTCGGGTAATCCTTACATTTCATGCGTAATGGGAACTCCCGACAATGACACTCTTTATGCTCATCATAAAGCACTTATGGAGCTTATATTGAGCAAATAAACAATTGATATTTTGGCTTTTTTAAACTATAATCTTATTAGTGAGTAACATCACTAAAATAATAGCATCGGAGGAAAAATTAGTGGTATCATTGATAGTTGGTCAGAAGGGCAAGGGTAAGACTAAGGAACTTTTGGACAAGGTAAATGCCGATGTAAAGACCGTATCCGGTAACATTGTCTATCTTGATAAGAACACTGCTCATATGTATGAGCTGAACAACAAGATCAGACTTATCAACGTAAGCGATTACGATATTACCGGTCCGGACGAGTTTTTTGGATTTGTAGCGGGAATCATTTCCCAGAACCACGATATTCAGCAGATGTACTTTGACTCCTACATCAAGATCTCTCACCAGGAAGATATGGACATCACTGCAAACGTTGAGAAGCTTGCAGCTCTTTCCGATAAGTATTCGGTAGACATGGTCCTTTCCGTTTCTCTTGAGAGAAGCAAATTCCCGGCTGGTATTCAGGCCAACGAGAAGATTGCCATTAATTTCCTTTAATATT
>JAEEGL012914498.1_pt1 | contig 19777 bp, 11 predicted proteins | sample 9134231 | NCBI WGS metagenome assembly JAEEGL01 (sample SAMN16246548, study PRJNA631951) | gut metagenome | biome: gut microbiome; feature: rumen; material: fiber-attached | host: Bos | place: Iran: Karaj | collected 2018-10 | reverse complement strand
ATATTCTCTTCTATATTCTCTTCTTTTTTTTCTTCTTTATTCTCTTCTATATTCTCTTCTTTTTTTTCTTCTATATTTTCTTCTTTTTTTTCTTCTATATTTTCTTCTTTTTTTTCTTTTGAATCATCATTATCTTTAATTTGATTGCTTTCTTCATTTTTTTCATTTTCATCATATAAATGTTTGTTTTCTTGCTCATTTTTTATTTCATTTATATCATCTTTATTGTCTTTTATTTCCATTATAAATGAATTAAATGAATAAATAATAAATAAAATAAAAATGTTATAAATATATTATTATAATATTATAATTAATTAATATATTAATTTGAAATAATTTTATTTTTAATTTGTATATTTTTCATCGTTTAGAATATAGAATCTAATATTTTAAGACATATTAGAATATGCTCTAAATAATTTAGATTTGAATTTCTTTCCACTGTTATTCAATAAATAAATTTTGATTTTCTTGAGTATAATCAAAATAATATTATCATTAAATTTTTACATATTTCAAGATATTTTTATATATTCATTCATTATTGTTTCTTATTTTAAAGGATAAAATTTATATATTTTAAATATTTTAATTTCAATTTGATGAATAAAAAAAGAATTCTAATTCATTTTTCATTGAAATAATTTCATATTTTATAATAAAACATTCTTCAAATTGTAATTTTTGAATATTTTTAATAAATAAATAAAATATAAGTTTCATTAATATATCCTTTATTATTATCAAAAAATATATAAGTTGACAATTTAATTTTATTTCTTTTGATATATATATAAATTTTTATCTGTATTATATTCAATTAAATCAATTAAATTAATTCATTTTTTAGTTTAATTTCTCAATAAGTTTTTTTTCGGAATTATATATGTATATATATTAATTACATTAGATGCTTTTTTAATTGAAGATAATAAAAAATCATATCTTGTAAATTTTCATAAATTATTTCACCCATTTCTAATTAATCATATTTTTATGAATAACTATTTAAATTAAAATAATACATTTTGAAAAGTAATAAAAAAACCAAAAATGGAAGAAAAAAAAAAAACATTCAAAATATTATTATGAAAATTTAAATTTTGAAAACTTTTCAAATCTTCTTTTAGAAACTAAAATAATAACATCAAACTTATCAAATGAACAAAAAATGTGTATTAATTATCCAAAAATTGATACTGAAGCAAAAAAAGTAGATAATTTAGAATTAACTTTAAGTGATGAAGAAAGAGAACATTCAAAAAATAAAATAAAAACTAAAATATGTGAATATAATATTGATATAAATGATTTATATAATTTATTCACTGATAAAATTTATCAAAAAGAAAATTTTAATACTATGATTAAAGTATTTATTTCAATTTTTAACAATTTTAATGATTTAGTTTTTAAATTTGATTTAAATAAAAATGAAATTTTTTCTTTTGACAATAAAATACATATTATTAAATTAAATGATAAAGATAGTAAAATTTCATATGAAAAATATATAGAAAATTTATATGAAAAATTAGAATCAATGAATGAAGAATATGATATTCAAATATTAAATATTTTTTTTCTAATTAATATTTTTACCTTATTTGGTAAATTAACATATAATGATTTTTCACTTGATGCAATTTTAATGAATTTAAATGAATATACTTCTCTTATTATAAATGATATTAAATTAACTTTATTTATTCATTTTCATGTTGTTACAATATTTAATTTAGCTTTGAAAAAATTATCAGTTGATAATTTTTTAGAAAATAAAAAAGATAAAAAATCTTTTTTTAATTTTCCTAATAAATTTTATCCAACAATTTACTTTTTAAATTCAAATTTAAAAAATGAAGAATTTTCAAATAAAAAAACTCAATTAATTCTCCTTTTAACTACTTTTAAATTTTATCTTTTACCTTATATAATATCAAATTTAAAAATTGCAATTAATATAAAAGTTTTATCATATGAATCATCAGAATGGATTTTTTCACTTTTAAATTTAAATACTAAATCAAAAAGTAATATATTTAATTTAGAAAAAGAAAATTTATTTGATGATATTCAATTTAATTCTATAATTAATAACAATTTTTATATTAATTCATTTTCTATTGATTTAAATCCAAATTTTCGTCAAAAAGATATTGAAGATTTATTTAAAAAATATAGTAATTTAATAGTATCTTCAATTTATTTTTCTGTTGATTCTTTAAAATATGAAGATAAAAGTATAGAATATCCTTTAATTAGATATTTAGAAGAAATTAATTTATTAATTTGGTCATTGAAATATAATTTAAAATTAAAAAATAAAAAGAAAAATAAAGATTCAAAATTAAATAAAAACTATTACTTTACTTTTACTTTTAATTCTTTTAGTATTGCTACAAAAAAAGATATTTCAAGTAAAGATTCTAAAGATCATTTAAGAGATATCTTAATTTTTATTCATAGTAATCATTATTCAGAAGAAGAATTTTTACAATACTTATCTAATAGTGAAAAATTACTTAATTTTTATAAATTAATAATTGATATTATAAAAGAGTTTTCATTTTTTAAAAAGTATTCTATTGGAATTAGATTATGTAGTAATGAAATTAAGAATTTAGAATTAAAATATTATTTATCTATTATTTATTTACAAGTACAAAATTATATTCAAGAACATAATACAATGTATAAAAATGTTGTTTTATATGAAGAAAAAGTAATTTCAAATAATTTTGCTATTATATTATTTAATTATATAAAAGTAAAAGAACATAAAATTTTTTTTGAAAAATGTTTAAAAAAAATAAATCAACAGAAAATAAATTTACTATATCAATTTTATAAAGAATTATTTGAATATTTTTCCGAGACATTAATAATTGATCAAACTAAAAATTTTACAAAATTTGAACCATATAGTTTATTATCAAATTTTAAAAATAATAAATGTATAATTGTATATAATAAATATGAAGTAATGGATATTTTTATTTACATTAATGAAAAATCAAAAGAAGATTTATTATATTTAGATAAAATAATAGATTTTATATTACAATTAATTGAAAGTGATTTTATAAGAGTAATAACTGTAATAATGAATTTTGATGGAATACAAAAAACTAATTATTGGAATGATAATAAGAAATTATTTAATGATAAAATAAGAATTTATATTTTAAATTATAAAAATATAAGTTGTATTTTTGAAAAAAATAATATTATTTTAAATTATGAAGATGAAAATAAAACTAATAAGTATGAATTATTTTGTAAAATGATTTCTATTTATTTTGAACCAATTAAATATATAATTTCTACTAAGAAATTAAAATATTATGATAGTCTTTCTATTATTTATAAAAAAAAAATTTATCAATATAAAGAAGGTAATTTTAGAATAAAAAAAATTTCAAATAAACCTGAAAATAAATTATTTATACCTGAAGTTTTAAAAGGAGATAAATCTTATCCTTTTTTTGTTTTTATGCTAAGAAAAGATATAAAAAATATTAATTTAGAATATATACTTTTTAATTTTGAAAATATAGTTTATAAAATTCAAAATTTCACTGAAAATAATATTATGAAATTCATTAAAAATTTCATTGAAAAAAGTTTAAAATTTTATTATCCTTTAGTTACTAATGAAAAATATTTTAGATATATTGATAATTTTTTTACTAAAAATTTCCCAAAAATATCAAATCAAATTTTTGATAATGAAGTAATTTTTCATTTAGATTTAAGTAAAATTTCATTTGAAATTAATTCTTTAATATCAAAAAAAATTATAATTTTTGAAGTTGTAAATACCAAATTAAACTTTTATACTGTTAATGATATAGGAAAAATTTTTGGATTTAAAAAAATAACACTTTCAATCAAAGAACTTCTGAATTCATCTAAATTAAAAATAAATGAAAGTAACAATAATAATGATAATAATAATAATAATGGAAATAATAATAACAATATTAATATTAATATTAATGATAATATTATTGAGAAAAATAATATTAATGATATTGAAGTTTATGAGGTTGATTTTGAAGATTTTGCAAATATTGTAAGAAAATATAAAAAAAAAGTTAAATTTATTGGATTTTCAGACAATCAAACTGGAAAAAAAGGATTTCCAAAAAAGAAAAAAGAAAAAGAAAAATGTGATATATTTTAAATGATATATTATATTTAAATTAAATTCATATATTATATATTAATTTAATATCCTAAAATTAAAAAATAAACAATTAATAATAATTAAAAAAATAAATAAATGAAATTGGAATAAATAAATGTTAAAAATATAAAAATGAATGAACTAATAATACAAAAAATAAAAGAAAGAAGAAAAAAAAAAACCCCATTACAATTACGATATGATTTTAACATAAAGAAAAATAATTCAAAAGAAAAATTAATAATAAATACTTCAACTTTAATAATGAAAACAAAATATGGAAATTTTTTTAAAAATAAAAAAAATTTAACAGTCGATAATGATTATATATCAAAATCAAGAATAATAAAAAAAAACTTAAAAAAATATAATACAACTCCCATAAAATTTGAAAAAAAAATAATAAATGGTTTAATTTTTGATGGAAAATCACATTTAATTAGTATATTTAAAGATTTATTATTTTGGAATGATGATGTAGAATGTTTTAAAAGATTATATAATAAAAAAGAATGTGTTAATAAAATAAAAAAATTTGAAGAATTTTATAGAGTTAATTATAATTCTTTAAAAATATTTCCTATTTTTTTTCATTTAGGAGAATGTAATAAAGTATTTTTTAAATATTATCAACTAAAATATAAATTACAAAAAGAAATTATTAAAGAAAAAAAAAGAAAAAAAAATAAATTATTAGATTATATTAATGATAAAAAGAAAGAAAAATATAGCCTAATTATTAAAATTCAAAGTCAAAGTCATAATAAATTAACTTCATTATCTTTAAATTTATCAAAAGAAAATTTAAATGATATTCATAAAAATGAAAATGTAAATGATATTGATAATGAAGCATATAATATTATTGATGATAATTTATCAAGTAAAAATCTTATTTTTAATAATCAAACTAGAAATGATAATAAAAATAATTTAAGTTTTTCTTTTGATAATGATACAGTCAAATCAATACTTAAAAATTTAACTAAAACAATTTTCCCAAAAGAAAATAGTAATACAATTATTAATAACAATATTAATAATCAATATCATAATAATTATAATTATCTTATTAATACTAATAATTATATTATTAAAAAATATTTTAATAATAAAAATTATTATAATAGAAATAATACATTTAAAAAAAAAGATGTTGATATACAAAAAAAAACATTTAATGAAAGCGAAAAAAATACAACAAATTCAAATCAAATTAAAAAAAAAAGAAATAATCAAAAAATTTCTTTTAAATTATTATCATCCACAAATTCATTTTATAAATTACCAATGTTAATAAATAATAAAAAAAAAGAAAGAAATGAATCAAAAAAATACAAACTTTCCTTACCAAAAAAAAATGCGTTTTGCTTTACTGAAAGAGGTAATTTATTTAAAGAAAAAAAAACAATTAAAATAATAAATACAATTGATAATAATAGAAATAAATTTAAATTTAGAACAACAAATATTTCTCCTTCTAAATTTAATAGAAACTTTTTTATGAATCAAAATAAAAAAGGAAAATAAAATAATTTATAATATAATTAAATTAAAAAAATTATTTATATAAATTCAATTAATTGTCTTTTATTTAAAATAAAAAATATGAAAGTTAATAATAATAACTATTTTCAAAATAATAAAATTAAAGAATTAGACAATCAAAGAATAAAATCTTTGACTCAATTTAATAATTTTCATAGAAATGCAAATACTTTATTAGAAAATAGATATGTTGTTTTATATCATAAAATATTATTACAAAAAAAATTTGTGAATTATATAAATTATACTAAAGAAAATAGAATTAATTTTATTACAAAATTTCCTTTAACTAAAAAAGTATTTAATTTTCCTATTATTACTAATATTTTAATTTGTCAAGTAAATAATATTATTGGTTATTGTTTTTCAGAAAATAATAAATTAAAAATGTTTTTAGTACATGCTTATTTAAAAACTAGTTCAATAAAACTTTTTGATGGTTTTATTTTAGTTTCAGAAAGAATATTATTAAATAAACTAGGTAATGTGAATAATTATTTATCTCAACAATATCGTCCTTTAAATATTGATGAAATTGACAATATTAAATATATTTATTAATAGTATTATAAACAATAAACATTTTTTTATTTTTTTAATTAAATTTTAAATTATAAATAAATAATTTCCAAATTATGGAAAGTTATAAAGGTTTGTATTTTAATAATAAAAAAGAGGAAAAAACCAAATTTTTTGAAGGAGGAGCTCATTTTAAATATATTGATTTATATAAGAAATTAGATAGTTTATCAAAACAATTAAATGTTAAAAATAAAATTAATTCAGAAGAACAAAAATTATTTGATAAAAAAATAAAAAATTTAATCCCAGAGAATCAAAGTAGAAATATTAAATCAATAATAATATCTTTATCTCAAAGAAATAATAAAAAAAAATTATTTACATCAAGAAATCATAATAGTTTAATTAATAAAAGTTATCAAAGTTCAAATGATTCAAAAAATAATAGTATTAATAATATAAATATAATAAAAACAAGAAATAAAATAAAAAGTCAACAAATAGAAAAGAAGAAAATTAATAATTCAATATTAAATAAAATATCAAATTTAAATTATTCTTATATTATTCAATCCAAAAGTAGAAATAAAAATGAAAAAAATACAAAATCAAATAGTTTAAATGAAATAAAAACAATTTTATCAAAAAGAAAAATAAATATTATAAATGTAAAATCAAGAAATATAAATAAATATAATCATAGTAATTCAAGTTGTATTAAATTTAATAAAAAAGATAATTCAAATGAAATAGGAAATTTAAAAGAAATGTTTATATTAAAAAAAGCTCCAAGTTTATATACAAAAATATCAATAAATCCAAAATTTAATTTTTTTAATTTAAATAATTTTTATACTAAAAATAAGTCAATTAAACCAATAATTTTTGATAAAAATAATTCAAATTCTAATATCTTTGATAATAATAGTAATAGTAATTTATTAAATGATAATTTTCATATTAATTTTAATTTAAAACAAAATAAAAAAATAAAACATAACATTTTAAATATTAATGGAACTATAGCACCAACAAACAAATATTTTTTAAATAAAAATATAAATTTTTCAAAAAAATAAAAAAAAACAATTTTAAACATTTACCAATTAAATCTTCTAAAATAAAAATAAATAAAAAGAGTATATTTAATTTTTTATTTTAAATATATTTCATTAGACTTTTTTTTATAGTTTATAATAATTTAAAAAATATAAAAAATTAAATAAATAAAACTTAATATAAAAAAACAAATTTAATAAAAAAAATAAAATTAAAAAAAAAATGTTAAATGAAATTTCTTCTCAAAAAAAAAAATGAATATTTAGAAACTTTTAAAATTTTTGATAAAAATAATGATGGGCAAATTACACAAGATGAATTAAAACAATTATTAAATAATATAGGACAAAAACCTTCAGATTCAGAAATTCAAGATATGATAAATGAAATTGACATTGATGGTGATGGAAAAATAAATTTTGATAATTTTATAACTTTAATGGAAAAAAAATTAAGAGATCATGATAATGAAGAAGAATTAATTGAAACTTTTAAAGTATTTGATAAAGATGGAATTGGATTTATTACTTTTAATAATTTAAAAGATGTTATTAAAAATCTTGGTTTAAATTATTCTGATGATGAAATTATGGAAATGATTAAAGAATGTGATTTAGATAATGATATGATGATTAATTATGATGAATTTACTAAAATGGTTTTAGATAAATATTAAATTTAGTTTTTTTATTATTATTATTTACTTGTTTTATTTTTTATTATAAATTAATAGTTTTTTATTAAATTTTATTTGTTTTTTAAATTTTTATCATACAATTTTTAAAATATTAAAATACAAAAACTTTTAATATATAAATATATATATTTAAAAAGAATTTAAAGGAAACCAAGAATTATCTTCATAACTTAATTTATTCCAAACATAATTTTCAACTGTATTAAAATCATTTCTATTATTTAAATGTAAATGGCATAAAAAGAAACAATAATTCCATAAATTATGTTCTTCTTTTATATGTTTATCAAAATCAATATTATTAATTAAACATTCATCTCTATTCATTTGGCAAATAAAGCAAATATTTTTCATATCATATTCTCTATTTAAATTAATATTACTTAATTCAATGAAAGAATCAATTATTAATCCAATAAATAAATTAAATAAAATTAATATTATTAAAATAAAGAAAATAATATCATAAAAAAATCTTCCTATAAAAAATATATAATCAGTTTGATATGAATTTATATTTAAAACATTTGATAATCCTCCTTGTAAAAAACTTTGTTGTATTATAAATAATAAACATTGAAGTGAACTATTACAAAATGTTTCTTTTATTATTTCATTTGATTCTTTTTCTTTTACATCAAAATTAAAAAGAAAGTCTAAATAAAAATATGATATCCACATATAAATATAAACAATTAAAATAGTTAAAAAAATTATTGTAATAAAACTTATAAATTTCATTTTTATTATAAGATAAATATCAAAAAGATTTGGTATTAAATTAATAATAAAAATTAAAGGAATTGATAAAAATATATTATTCTTTAATAAAATATATAAAACATTAAAGATAAAAGTAAAAAATAAAAAATTCACATTTCTATTTAAAAATATTGTATCAAATAACCCAACATAAAATAATTTAAAATTACTTATATTTTTATTTTTTTCTTTTGTTATTGAAATAGAAGAAATTGATTCTCCTTTAAAATAATTAACAATTAAATTAGGAATAATTGAATTTTCATTTTTTTTTCTTATTATAAAATTATTATTATATCTTTTCATAACATTTGATTGATATTCTAAAATAAATTTAAAATAAAACCAAATAAAAATAATAATAAATAAAAAAACTAAATGAACAATGGATAAAAGAAAACTAATAAAATGAACTTTATTTCTATCATTATCTTTAACTAAATCATAATCTAAATTAGAAGGAGAAACATAATAATAATACATAATTAATATATTTTCAATAAGAATAAAAATAAAATTAATAATTTCAATAATATAATAATTCATATTAGAAAATGCTTTTTTTATTGAACTTGTACCTAATAAATGTTGATTTACAATCATTTCAAAAATTGAATAATCTGAAAATTTAATTAAAGATATAAATTTATTAGAAGCATTTGAACGGTTTACATTTTTTTCAAATGATTTTTTTGACTGTTCGTTTAATCTAAAAGTTAAAGATGGTCTAATAAAAAAAAGAATTGAATTACTATTATTTTTATTAATTATATTTTCTGAATTTGTATTTATAAAATGTTGAGGATATTGTATATTTAATTTTTTATTATTTCCTGTTGGTTCATATAATTCTGAATTTAAAATTTTATTATTTTCATTATCTTCATTATTATTATTTTCATTATTATCATCATTTATATTTTTTTTTTCTTCTTCTGTTAAATTTATTCCTTTATATATTTTTTTTGAAATATTATTTATAATTATTTTTTCTTCTTCTTCTTTATTTATTATTGATTGAATATTAGAATTTTTAATTTCTACTGTTAAAATTAATTTATTAAAAAATAAATATGTTCTTTTACTAAAATATGAATTAATATCAATTTCCATTTCTTCTGATATAATTTCTTCTTGAATATAATTTTCATTTATAATATTTTCAAATAAAGTGTTTAATGGATTATATTTAAATTTCTCATTAAGAATTTTAATTAGAATAAATAAATTTAAACATAATTGAAATTCAATAATTTCTTTAAGTATATTTCCATAAATATAAACATTTAATAATTCATTAATAAATTTTTCATCTTTTTGAACCTTAATTATTTTTTGATAAAGTTTTTTATCTTTTTTTTTAATATTTAAAATACATTGTAAAAAATTATATAATAATTCATCATATAATTTAACAGCTGAAATTCCATTATCATTTAATTCTAAAAATGTATTTTCATGTTTTCCGCTTAAAAAATAATTAATTAATAATTGAACATATTTATTTTTAATATAACATATTATTTTTCTTCTAAAAGAATACATTTTAATATCTAAAACACTAATTTTAGTAGAAAATGTTTTTATTATTGTATCTTCTTTTTCTAATTTTCTATATAAATCATATTTTTTAATATCAAATTTTTCTCCAAAAAATAATTCATTTATTCCTTCAAAAATATAATTTTCTAAATTTCTTTTTGTTTCAATATATTGAATCAAAAAATCAAAAATATTTGTTAATAAAACTATTAATTTATCATTTGGTAATTCAATATTAATTTCTCTTTTAATATCTATTAATCCAAAACATCTTTTTAAATTCATAACTAAAGAAAAATAAATTGGTTCATTTATAAAAATAATAGTATTTTCTTCAGATGAAAAATTATTTGGAAAAGAAATTTCTTTATTTTTATCTTTTCCTTTTTTCTCTTTTTTTTTCTTTTTTGATTTTTCTGATTTTTTATCTTCAATTTTTTCACTTTCAATATTTAAATTAGAATTTTTTCTATTTTGATTTTTTAACATAGGAGAATTAAATATAATATCAGTTTCTTCTTCATCAAAATTTTTTTCATATTCATTATTATTATTATAATCTTCATTAATTAAAATATTTTCATAACTTTCAATAATATTAACATCTTTTTGTAATTTAAAAATATTTTCATGATATTCTAAATTATAATTTACTCCTAATAATTGTAAAAATTGAATTAATAATTTTGTAATGGAAATATTAATTTCTGCTCTTTTAAAAACAAAAATATTTCTTGATGAAATTATAGTCAAATTAATAAATTGATGTAATTCCATATTAATATTTGGGAAAAAAAACTTATCATTTTTAATATTATAAAATCGATATTGCATATCTTTGCTATTATAAAATAATAATTTATTAATTAAACAAGTTAAATTTTCTAATTTTTCTGAAAAATATGCTTCTTTTGAATTAATAAATGATTGATAATAATCAGTTATTTTTTTTCTATAATCTATTTTCATTGAATCATTTGAAATTTCTGTAAAAACTTGATAAAAATTTGTTGATGGAATATCCATAAAATTTTCATTATATTTTGTAATTATATTTTTTATTAGAGTATCTACTTTATCTTTTTTTTCTTTTTTATTATTAATTTCATCATAAAAATATTCATAATCATATTTTTCAATTAAACTAAAAGGAGTAAAGTTTATTTCTGATATAGTATCAAATTTTTCTAAATAATTTGATAAATTATTATTTTTTATTAATTTTGTTATAGTAAATATTTTAGTTAATTCTGTTGATAAGAAAGAATAAACTTTATCTTTATCATAAATATTAAATGAAGTTCTATGAATTTCATATAAATTTTGATTTGTTGTTTTATTTTCATTATCATCATTATTTAATTCATCAATATTTGATTTAATTGAATAATCTGCTTTTAAAGAATTTTCTTTTTCAATATCTAATAATATTTCTTTTATAATATCAACTTTTGTCATAAAAATATCAGTTAATAAATAAAATTTAGGTAAAATTTTATTTGCAATATCTTTTGAAGAAAAAAAATAATCTCCTATAAATTTAATATCTAAAATTAATTCTTGTATATAATTAAATATATTTTCTATTATTTCAGTTTCAGTTTGAATTTGTTTTGGAAAATTTTTTAATTCAAAAATAAATAAATCTAAAACTTCTTCTAATAAAATTAAATCATTATATTTATTTTTTAATTTATTTTTATCAATTTTTTTTTTTGAATCACTTAAAATAATAGAATCTAAATTATCAAATTTAATAATTTGATTATTCACTATTTCTTTTAATTCAATATTTGTTAAAGGTTTTTTATTAGAAAATAAATCAGTTCTATCTAAATGATCTAAGAAAGTAAAAGTTCTTATAAAATTTAATAATATTGTTTTTTCTTCTAAATTAATAACATTTCTTTCAAATAAAGTTTTAAAACCAGAAATAGAATTAATATTAAAAATTTCATTAATAAAATCCTCTTGTTGTGTATTTTTAAAAACGAAATAAGTATTTTTAGAAAAAACAGAAAAGAATTTTAAATAAATTTTCATAAAAATAGTATTTTCATCAATCATTAATTCAGTTTTTGATAATTTATTTTGACTATCAAAATCACTTATTTCATAAATAATAATTTCATTTTTATTTTTTTTTTGTTGTCTTTCAATTTTTTCTTTTCTATATTTTTTCATTGGTAAATGTATATGAAAACTTGAATTATTTGAAACTGGTTTCATTTCATTTATTTCATTATATTGTTTTATAAATTTATCTTTTTCTGTTAAATCAAAAGGAGAATTTAAAAATAAGTACATTAATTTTATTTTAATATCTTCAAAATCTTCATATGAAAAATAATCTGCATATAATAAATAAATTTTAACACAAAGATATAAATGATATTTTTGTAATAATGAAAATTTAGGATTTTCACTTTTTTCAAGAAATAAATATTGTAAATGTTCAATTAAATATTTTTTGATTTTTATTATTCCTTTATTTCCTTTTAAAGATATTGTATAATATTTATTTAATTTTCCTATTTTTAATATTATTTTAAGACATCTTTCTGCAAAAGGTAAATTTGAATCAGTATCAATATTATATTTTTCATTTGAATTTTTTGAATCTTTCATACATTGATAATGTCTAAATGTTTTTAAAATTCTATTTAAATTTTTTCCTAATAAAAAAAATTTCATACCTTTAATATTAAAAAAATATAATTGAAAAATAGATAAAATTGTATCAAAAAGTTCAATTGTCATTAAAGGAGGAAATTTTCTCATAGTGAAAAAAATTAATATTTTTGATAATGATTCATCAATACTATAAAGACATAAAGATTCAATAAAATTATTTTTTTGTTCATCAAAATTTTCAATTGAAATAAAAGGTAAATATCCAGAAATATCATATTTAATTTGATCTAAATTTAAATCTAACATTGATTTTTTATTTTCTTTATCTTTATTTTTATTTTTTCTTCTTTTTTTTTTCTCTTTTTCATTTGGTAAATAATATCTAAATTTTTCTACTGTTTCTACTATAAATTTTTTTAATGTTTCTAAAATTTGATTACCTATTTTTAAATTATCATCTCTTAAAGGATTATCAAATAAGTTAAATAAATAAGTTTCTAATGTTTTTTTAATATTTATTAAAGAATTATTTTTATCATTTTTAAATTTCCCATCATTATAAAAATTACCATAAATATTTTTATTTATTTTATTTTTCATTTCTTTATATTCTTCAATATCTTCTTTTGTTATTTTTTCTATTTGTTTATAATAAAAATTATCTCCTAAACAAAAAATATTTAAAGAATAATTTAAACAAGTTATTGTTTTTTCTGAAAGTAAAGAACCACTTTCAGGTAATTTAAAATATAAATCTGCTTTTTGATTTTGAGAATTAATTACAAATTTATTTTTATGTTCATTTAATTTTTCAATTCTATTTTTTTCTTCAATACTATTTTCATCAATATCATTTTTTAATAATAAATCATAATGTTTTTTTAATATTTCAGTACTTTTAATAATCATTCTAAATAATAAATCACCTTCTTCATTTTTTTTATGTATAAAATTATTTATTTTTTTATCTTTATCTAAATAATCTCTTATAATATTATCATTATAATTTACACTAATTTCTAAAAATAATTCTGCAAAAGCTTTATAAATTCCTAAGTAATTATATAAATTATTTTTTTCATTTGAAATTGAATTATAAAAATTATCAAAAACAGGATAAATTGAAATAATTATTTTTTTAATTTCTTCATTATTAAATTTCATATGTTTTAAAAAAGTTAAAATGTATTTTATTGTATTTTCTATTTCAACATAACATTGTTCCGTTTTTAAAATTGGAATTCCTTCATAAAGTAAATTACAAATAGAATTAAAATAAATATTTTTATCTTCATATTTTTCTTTAAAATCTTGATTTAATTCATTATTACTTTCTAATAATAATTTATATTTAAATCTATCAATAATTGAACTACTTAATAAATCTTTTGTAGTTAAAACTTTATAATATTGATAATCACTTTTAAAATGAATTAACATAATAAGATATAATAATCTCATTTTAGAAAGAACAATTTTCATATCATAATTAGGTAAAATATTAATATAATTCATACAATTTTTATAATTAAACATTTTAACAAATTCATTATCAAAATAATAAATTTTAAATTTAGAATTCAAATTTCTATTTAATAAATCTAAAAGACCAAAAAAACTATCATCAGAATTATCTTGAAATCCAAAATTTAATATTTTAAAAAATAATTTTTCCATTTTTGAAAACATAATTTTAGTTTTAAATAATATATTTAAAGTTTGAATTTTCCAACAAGAAATTCCAGTTTTTTCTTTATAATCTTCAAAAGGAAAACTTAAAGCTAATTCATTAAAATTAGTATGAAATTCACTTCTACAAATGCAATTTCCATTTAAAATTTCATTATCATAATAAACATTACATTCTTTATGACAAGTCACTGAGCAAATACAACAAATTTGACTTTGATGAGTTTTACAAAAAATTGAATTTACGCCTAATATTTTATCTAATTGAATTAAATTACATGAAATTAATTCTGACTTATCACCTAATTTTGGTTTATGTTTATTTATTATTCCACATGAACAAAAAAATATTTCTTTTTTTATTTTTTTTTTATCTATTTCTTTTGATAATTCTGAATTATATGATTTAATACTTCTACATTGAGAATGACAATTTTTATAACAAAATTCACATACTTTTTTATCTCTTGAAGGATTACATATTTCACATATATAACATTGTTGTTTTATTTTTTCTGTTCCAAAATAAAGTGATGTACAATATTTTTTTAATAAAAATTTTGATATATCAAAATCTATATTTTTTTTCTTTTTTGGATTGTAATATGTTTTTCCTTGATCTTCTGTTTTTGATATTAATTGTGATGATGTTTGAATTTGATTATTTATATTTGAGTCTTTTTGAGACATTTTTTTTTTATTTTTTATTTTTTGTATTATTGCTAATTTTGGTTTATTTTATGTTTAATTTGGAATAATTTTTTTGAATTTTTTTTATTATTATTATTCTTTTAAAAAATGATTTTATTATATTTTTATATATAAGTTTAATTTATGGAAAAAGAAAATGAACCGCCAAAGAATGACTTGGAAAAAATAGATGATATTAATAATGAAATTAATAATAATTTAAAACAAGAAGTTAAAAATGAAAAATTAAATGAAAAAATGGATATTGATGAAATAAATACAGAAAATAATAAAGATGATAATAAAATAAATGAAAATGAAAACATAGAAAATGAAAAAGATAATAATAATAATAATATAGAAATTAAAGATGAAAAAAATCATAAAAAAGAAAAAAATTCTTTAATGAGATTTCCATTAGCAAAAATAAAAAATATAATGAAATTAGATGACGACATAAAATTATGTCAAAAAAATGCTTATTATGTAATTGGAAAATTAACAGAACTTTTTTTACAAGAATTAGCAAAAAATTCGTATTTAGTTTGTAAAAATCAAAAAAGAAAAACTATTAATATTGAAGATATTAATACTGCAATTAGACAAAGTGATAAATATTCTTTTATAGATATTAATTCTATTTTTTATATTGAAAATTTGAAAAGTTCAAAAAAACAAAATAAAAGAAAAAAAGATGAAAATAATTTAAGTATTAATAATTTTTTAAATGATTGTGAAGATATTAATAAAAATACAAATAAAAATAATGATAAAGAAGATGAAAAAAAAAATGATAATATTTTAAATATAAAAAATAATAATAAAGAAATTAAAAAATCAAGTTTAAAAAATACAAATAAAAAAAAAAATATAATTCCTAATAATAATATGACTTTAGATAATATGTTTTTTAAAAAATAAAATATTACATAATATAATTTTAATAGTAAGTAAATATTTTTTTTAAAAGATAATTTTTTTATAAAAGAAAATTATTTTATAAAAATTTACTTTATTTATTTTATATTAAATTATATAACCAATGACATTTAATTAATAAAAAATAAAGATAAAATCTATGTCATGTTTAATTTATTTAATATATGAAATAAAAGGGATTTTAATAGCAATAACAATTTTGATTATCTTAAAATGTATTAAAAATTACAAAAAAAAATTAAATCAAGATATAATAAGATTTGAAAATTTATCTCCTGAAGAAAAAAAATTATTTTTAATTACAAAATTTAATACAAATATAAATAGAGATAATCCAAAAGAAAGAGAATTTTTTATTAAACAATGTAATATTATATTTATTTAATATTTAGTTTATAAACAAATTTATGGCAATAAAGGAATGGAATTTTATAAAAAATTATCAAAACCAGGAAAAAAATCAGAAAAAAAAAATCTTAATGTAAAGTTTACAGATTTTGTTGAAGTGAGCAGAAATTAATTAATGATAAAAATTAATATAAATAAATTACTATTTATGTATTAAGGTATGATTTTAAAAAAAACTTTTAAAAACATTTTTTATTTTAAATATAAATAAATGATGTCAAAATAAATTAAATACTTTAATTTTTTATTTTGAAAATTTTTTACTACTGATTGAATAAATTATTAAATAAAAACATTTTTATTAAAAAAAAGACTTTAAATAATAAATTTATTATCTTTTTTTTTATTTATTTGAATCCCATAATTCTTCTATTAATTCATGTGCTTGTTTTTTTCTTTTAATTTTAATATTTTTATAAATATAATAACTCAAAAATATAATAATACCAATTGAAAAAATAAGAATAACCCAAGGAAAAATTTTAAAATAATTATTACTATTTTCTTTTAAATAAAATCCAATTGAGTAATTATCTTTATTAAATAAAAAAGTATATTTTTTAAAAAAAGGTTTTCCTAATAAATAATTATTAGATATAGAGTGATAAAAATAACATAAAAAATAATAATATTTCCCTTTTTTAATAAATAAATCATTATAATCTAATTCAAAAGTATAATTACTTTCATATAAAGTAAAAATTAAAGGTTGAAATTTTGTTATATTAATTGTATCATCACAATAATAAATATAAGCACCTAAAAGCCCAATTGTAGTATTAAAACAATGATTATTTTCAATATATTCATTAAAAAATTTGTTTAAAACAATTTCTTTATATTTTCTTGTTCCTCTTAATAAACTATCTTCATATGATAAAACACAATCAATTACACTTTCTATTTCATATTTTCCATAATTTATATCATTTAATCTTATTTGTATATTTTTATTTTTTATTTCTGGTAAAATTTCAATATAATTATTTTTATTATATTTTTTTTTATTTATTTCATGTGGAAATTTTCCTATTATAAAATTACCTTCAAAGTCATTATTATATTCTATAAAAAACATTTGTTTTTCTATTAATTTATTTTCTTTTAATTGTTCTAAAAAAGTATAATCTAATAATTCTTTATTTTTCGTTTTAAAAGTTAATCCAATTATTCCAGTATCTTGAAGTAAATATCCTTGACTTGATGAAAGAATAAAATGTAATTTTAATTTATTATTATTTATTAAGAATATATCTTGTACTTTTTTTCCCATTTTAAAATCTTCTTCTTCATAAAGTTTTTCTTTTGATAATATTTCTAAAGTACTTGATTCTTTTTCTTTAAATGTTTCAATTGGTAAATTTGTATTTGATGATGATATTGAAAAAGGATATTGTTTTAATTTTAAATAAATTGGTAATTTTTGATATGGAGTTCCTAAATTTAAATCTAATGTAATATTATTATGTTGATATATTTTTATATATTCTTCTGGATCATTTATATTTTCATTTGTTTTTATTGTAAAAGGAAATATTATTTGAGATAATATTATTTTTAAAAATATTAATATCAAAATAAAGTTTTTCATTTTTAAAAAAATAATTAATTTATTTTTCTTTTTTTTTTAATGGAAAATTTTAAAGATGATATTATAGAGGGTTTTACTTTAATTAATCCTAAGAAAAAAAATATAAAATTAAAAAAAAATGAAAAAAAGAAACAAAATGATAAAATTAATAATATAGAATATTATAAATGTTCATATGAAAATTGTATGAAAAAATATACATTAAAAAATTCTTTAAGAAAACATTTATTAACTCATCAAGAAAAAAAATTTAAATGTAACATATGTAATAAATCATTTATTGATAATTACAAATTAAAAAGACATTCTTTAATACATTCAAATGAAAAAACAATAATTTGTGAAATTTGTAAAAAAAAATTTTTATTTGATTATAATTTAAAAATTCATATGAGAGTTCATACTGGAAAAAAACCTTATTATTGTATTTTTCCAGGTTGTTTTAAAAAATTTTCTCAACGTTCTAATTTAGATTATCATTTTAAAAGACATTTAAATAAAAATATTATTGATAAAAGTGATTTTATTTTAAATGAAATTGAAAATGATAAATATTCAGGTAGTTTAAATATTAAAAATTTAAATAAATTAAATTTAATTTATGAAAAATATGAATATTAAAAATAAATATATTTTTTATATATAATAAAAATATTATTATTTTTAATATAACTAATAATTCATCAAATTTAAATAGATTTTATTTATTTATTCATTTGAAAAAAAAAATTTAAAAAAAATTCCATGCATAAAAACTATTTAAAAAACCATTTAAAAAGTTATTTAAAAACAATTTAAAAATTCATTTAAAAACAATTTAAAAAATCATTTAAAAGTCAATTTAAAAAACAATTAAAATCATTAAAAAAACCAAAAAAAGACAAAAAAAAAAAAAAATAAAAAAAAAATATATAAAAATAATTCAAACTTAAAAAATTCTATTTTCTATAAAAAAAAAAACCCATAAAAAACCCAATAAAAAAAGTCTAATTTTAATCATCAAAAAAAAAAAAAAATTTTTTTTAACAACATCCATCTTTCTTTTTTTTAATAGCAGTAGTAGTATGTTTTTCTTGATCAAGTACAACACTTTTTCTATCAGTAGTAAAAACTTCATTTCCTTTACTAGCATAAGCTTCCATTCTAGAAACAATATTTCTAATTAAAAATTCCATAGCTTCACTAATATTGATACCAGCTTTAGCACTACTTCTAAAAGCACCAATAAAACCATTTTTTTCAGCAAATTCAATTAATTGAGGATCATCTTGTTCTCTATCATAATCACTTAATAAATCAATTTTATTTTCTACTAAAACACAAGGTAATCTAGCACCATCCATAAATACTGCTTCTTCATCAACACTTTTTTTCCATTTTATAGTCTCTTCTCTTGTTTGACGATTAGTAGCATCACATAATACTACACATCCATGAGCATCTTTTGCAAGTATTTTTGTTACCATTGCATTTTGATCCATTCCATCTAAATCCCATAATT
>JAEEGL015484168.1_pt1 | contig 19778 bp, 12 predicted proteins | sample 9134231 | NCBI WGS metagenome assembly JAEEGL01 (sample SAMN16246548, study PRJNA631951) | gut metagenome | biome: gut microbiome; feature: rumen; material: fiber-attached | host: Bos | place: Iran: Karaj | collected 2018-10 | reverse complement strand
GTCGGAAAATAAATAAGTACTAGGATAATAAAAAAGGCGACCCAATGAAGAGTCGCCTTAAATTGTGTGAAAGACAAAGTTTTACTTTGTGACATCGTTAAGTTTCTGCTCTGCCTTCTCAGCTTTAGCTGCTGCTTTAGCGGCCTCTTTGTTAGCTTTTTCGATTTTTTCCTGAGCCTTCTGAGCCTCTTTTTCAGCTTTGATTCTTTCCTTCTCAGCCTTTTCTGCTGCCTTAGCTGCTTCAGCCTGAGCTTTAGCGTGCTGCTCCTGAGCCTTAGCTATTGCTTTCTGCTCCTTCTCATATTCCTTACGAAGAGTAGCTAGCTCCTTGTCTGAAGTGATGTGAGTACCACACTTGTAACCAAGACTTTCTGAGCTTGAGATCATCACCTGTCCGTTAACAACGTGAAGGAAGCTTAGAGAATTGTCTCCTCCGATTTTGTATACGATACCAGCCTGGCCATCGTTGAAGAAAATCAAATCTCCGACTGCCAATTTAGCCATTTTCTTTACAGCTTTACCCTCGCCGGCAAGACTTGCTATGTTGTCAGACAAATCGTAACCAACCTGAGAGAATGCGTACTGGATCAACTTACCGTTGTCGTACTCAGCGGCTGCACCAGGAAGATTGTTAAGCTGTAGTGCTGTGTTTAGCATACCGTCAATTGTTTTCTGAGGTGCTTTGGCAACCTTCTCTTTGTCTGCTGCGAATGAAGACAATGCGATCATTGCCGACACTGCTATCATGAAAAGTTTTTTCATTTTAAAACCCCTGTTTATGTTTTATGTTTGTGACTGCAAAATTATCAAAAAAGCATGTAATTATGCAAAAAATCACATGATTATTGGATTGTTTTAACCTTTTTTACATAAACTGGGTATTGATGTTTCTTTTGTTGGGTGGCTGTATATATTTATTCTGTTTTTCGATGAATTGTGTGTATGAATAGAGAAAGAAAGTTGATTTCTTGACTAATTTGATTTCTAGATGGAAATGATATGCAACGTATGTCATTTATGGATTCAGTTTTTAATTTAATATTCCAACGTGGTTCTACGTTTCTGATATTTTTTCTTATTTTTGCTATGGATAATTAATGATTTATTATGGCAACAGGAGCAGATATTGATAAGGAGATAATGAAACATCAGAGAATGATGTTGGGGGTGATGTGTGGACTATTGGCTCCACTTGCGGTTTTGTTTGGAATTATAGGTGAGAATCCTGACGAATGGTGGTATTCTATTTCAGCCACGTACTATTGTAATTCCAAAATATTGATGATCGGACTCCTTTTCACTACTTTCGTATACTTTTTATCTTATCGGGGGTACGACAAACGTGACAATATCATTACTTCTATTTCCGGTATCGCTGCACTTTTTGTGATCGCGTTCCCGACAAACACATCTTTTGTTAACGACACTGAATTGGTAGGCTTGATTCATTTGCCTGTCACCACTACGAATATAATCCATTGTGTGAGTGCCTCGATTCTTTTTGTAAGTTTCTCAGTCATGATCTTGTTACAGTTCACAAAGTCGGAAGGTGAGATGACACCTGAGAAGAAAAAGCGTAACATACTTTACAAGATTTGTGGAAATGTAATCAATATATTTATGGCATTCCAGATGTTCACTGCTACGTATGATGAATATTTCCCAAATTGGTGGACAATGGTAAATGAGACTGTAATGTTGACTGCCTTTGCTGTGGCTTGGCTATGTAAGGCAGGTTGTTTTAAGAAGTTGAATGATAAATAATCTTTTCACCAAACTCACTGAGAGCCGACGTAAGGTTGCTGAGACACTTGCTAATCCTGCTACAATCGGTCTGTGGAATCTGATTGTCGACAAGTATAGTGGCAAGGCTCATTTTGTGTATGAGCTGCTTCAGAATGCTGACGACGCAGGTGCCAGGAATGTCCGTTTAGTGCTTGATGGTGACAGATTCTCTTTCTTCCACGATGGCTCAAAACATTTTTCTGTGTCTGACGTGGATAGAGAGGATACGGAGGAAAAGATTGGTGACGTCAATGCCATCTCTTCCATTGGTCATAGCACTAAGATTGGTGAGAACAAGATAGGTAAGTTTGGTATCGGTTTCAAATCGATATTCGCATATTGTGATGTGCCTCATGTTGAAGACGACAATTTCAGTTTTGACATTCAGAATTTCATAGTTCCTGTCGAATCAGCGAGATTGGTGGAGTCGGGTAGATGTGGGGGTGAAACGCTATTCTGTGGAAAAGTAAAAAGTTTGGCTAAAGCGGAAGAGATCGCGGCGATGATAGATTCGTTGGATTATCCGCTCAACTATCTTAATAATGTTGTGATGCTCGATTGCAGCGTCGACGGGAAAATTTACAATTTCAAAAAAAACGTCTCCTCTTCAAAGATAATTGAGGAGGGAGAAAGAAAAATCCTTTTTTATTCATTGGTCGCTGGGAAGACGGTGGGGCAATCTTCCATGTCGCAGAAATTCAGTTGTGCGACGGAGTCTTTTTTGTCCGGATCCCAACAGATGAGTGCCACATTGTCGATGCCGATCGACGGAGATGGAAATGCAATTTTGTGTGACTCTTCAGCATTGAATTGTTTTTTCCCTTTGCTTGAACAGAGTACGCTCCCATTCATCATCCATGGAACGTTTTTATTGAGCGATAATCGTGAGAATACGCTCCAAAATGAAGAAAACAATGCCCTTCGACAGCAAATTGCATCGCTTTCTGTTGTTTTCCTGAAATACCAGAAATCTTGGGAAACTGTGGAAAGAGTCCTCGAAATGAAGGAGAAATGCAAGTATGAAAACGTTAATTCCATCAACCGATTATGCAGTGAACGGTTGTTTCAAACTATTGTGTCGGAATCGTCGTCTGCTCCATTTTTCCAAAATACGGATGGACATTTTTTGCCGATGTCTGGATTGAATTTTTGTGTTGAGAATGTGGGGAAAGTTTTGGATGATGATGACATTGCGACTCTGGCAGATGGAAATGTCAACAAGGATTTTGATAAAGTTGATCTGACTAAATATCCTATCTTAAGTAAGATTCTTGGATCCCGATTATGGGGTGTGGAAGCAATGCTTTTGTCTCTTGACGAGAATTTCATGAAGCATAAATCAGATGGGTGGCTGATGAATTTCTACAGATATCTGTATGGAGAACGAAAAGTGTTGTCGAAACTTCTGCGTGGAAAAAGTGAAGCTTTCACAAAGAGTTGGATCAAGTGTGCGGATGGACAATTCAGAAGCTTACGCCTGAATGCCAACTATCAGACAGCGTCGGTATATTTGAGTGGAGACGCGAGCCATTCCGTCTGCCCAGAAATGCTTAATGATAAAGAGATATTTTTGCTATTCGCAGACGTGTTGCATCTCGAGCATTTTTCAGAGCAATCGTTGACGGTGGATTTTGTGGCTCAGCAGTTTCATGAGCAGATGGTTGAACCGCTCGACTATGACACGTTGGCAAAGTACATAATGGTTGCGGCAAGTGAATATGTAGGAGCCGGTTTTGATTTTGAACGGAAGAAGAGTATTGTGGAGCAATTCTCCAGCCTTCAGCTTTTGCCGACAAACAAATACACATTGTCATTACCCAGATTGGTGTTGGCGGAAACTGCGTCGCAACGAATATTCTTTGCGGATAATGCGGACTCTGTATTTCTTCCGAATAATTTTATAGAGCGACATATTTCTCCGTCAGACCGTCAGACATTCTATACATTCATCAGTGCTTGTGGTGTTTGTTTCGACGTGAGGATAGACAGTGATGTGTTGCGTCATCCGATTGACTATAAGGAGTTTGGAATCACAGAAGAAGAGATGCCATCACCGTCGAAATTAAAAGAGACAGAGATAGAAGACAGGAAAATAGCTGGTTTTGACCATTTTTTGCATCATCCGTCGTTAGACAAATCATTGGCTTTTTGCAGGATGTTGCAGAACCTGTTTGAAAAAGAGGTCTCTACAGAAGTGATGAAAAAAATCACAGGAAGATATCGCTACACACCTAAAGGAAAACGTAATCCTGTAGAAACATCATTGAAAAATACTACAGCCTACAGACAACTATTCCAGTCACGATGGCTGATGAAATCAAACGGAGAATATGCGTCTGCTGCAGAAATCCCGTCTACAGATATGCTCATGCCTGCATATGACGAGATACCATATTCCGTCTTTTCATTCCTTGGAATTGCTTTGAAAAAACGAGATGAGGATGCTGAGGCACGTGAGGCATTGCATCTGATCAGAGAATTAGAGAGTGTGGGGATTACGAAGGAAAAACTGTATGAAATGCTGAGAGATAAATTAAAAATGCTAAATGCAAAATGCTAAATGCTAAATAATTTCTCTGTATGTTGTATAACATATAAATTAAAATATCTATATTTGCATTCAGGAAATAAATAAGTAAATAATTCACGTTATGGAGTGGTTTTTTAAATTGCTTTCAAGTGGTTCGGTAGCATACTCGTTGATGCTGCTTTCATTCACGATTGTGACTGGTCTGGCAATCGGTAATTTCAAAGTAAAAGGTTTTACTCTGGGTGTTACATGGATATTATTCGTGGGTATCTTCGTTGGTAATTTCTACCAGATTGATCCGCATATATTGCATTTTGTCAAAGAATTTGGACTTATCCTGTTTGTGTACTCGATTGGTATGCAGGTCGGGCCAAGTTTTTTCTCGACATTCCGTAGTGGAGGCATCAATTTGAACCTTATGGCAGTAGGTTTGGTATTCCTAAATGTGATGGCTGCCTACATTATATACTGCGTCACAGGTGAGGATTTGAAGAATATGGTTGGAATCCTTTCTGGAGCGGTCACAAATACTCCTGGTCTTGGAGCTGCGCAGCAGGCTTATTCGGATGCCACTGGTAACGCGAATGATTTTCTTGCTGCAGGTTATGCGATAGCTTATCCTATGGGTGTTGTTGGAATTATCATCATACTTGCTGTTGTCAATTTCCTATGGGGTAAGGAGGCTTCCGCTCAAACAGAGGAGCATGATAAGAGTTCTGTCGAGATCTACACAGTGCAGATCACAAACAAGGCTATCGACGGTATGACACTTGGCAAGTTGAAGCAGACAATCGGAAAGAATTTCGTCGTTACACGTCTTCATAAAGCTGCAGTCGACGAGGTGAAAGTTCCAAACGACGACACTGTACTTTCCTTCAACGATAAGATGTATGTGATCTCTAACCAGAACGACAGCGAGGCCGTAAAGGTTTGTGTAGGAACACGTTTGGAAATGGATATGGCTCTTTGGGACAAGTTGGATGGCGGTCAGTTGGTAAGCAAGAGACTTGTTGTTACCAAGTCTGAGATGAATGGAAAGACATTCGCTCAACTTAAGATCCAGGAGATTTTCGGTGTCAACATTTCTCGCGTCATCCGTACAGGTATCGATCTTGTGCCAAGCCCTACATTGCAACTTCAGGTTGGAGACTCTGTCATCGCTGTGGGTGATGAGACATCAGTCAATAAACTTGGATTGTTTGTAGGAAACTCAAACACACAGCTCGACCATCCACATTTGATTCAGGTGTTCTTGGGAATCACACTTGGTGTGCTTCTTGGTTCAATTCCGTTTGATATCCCTGGAATACCTCAGCCAGTGAAACTTGGTTTGGCTGGTGGACCATTGATCGTGTCGATCTTGATCGCAAAGTTCGGAATCAAATTCAATTTGGTCACATACACGAGATTCTCAGCAAAGAAGATGCTTCAGGAGATTGGAATCATGTTGTTCTTGGCAGCGGTTGGTTTGGGAGCAGGAAAGAGTTTTGTCTCTACATTCCAGGAAGTCGGATTGTCGTGGTTCTTCTATGGTACCATCATCACAATGGTGCCGATGATAATAATTCTTTTGATTGGACGATTCGTTTTGAAACTGAGTGCAGCCCAACTGATGGGATTCGCAAGTGGATCAACAACGAACCCTCCTGCGTTGGCATTCTCCAACACAGCTGACGCGACAGGAAAAGCTTCACTTTCGTATGCTACCGTCTACCCATTGACGATGTTCTTGCGAGTTATGAGTGCTCAATTCCTTGTGTTGATGGCGTTATAATAAATTAGAAACTATAAATGCGGAATGCTAAATTATTTTAGTGTTCCGCTTTTTTTGTTTGGCGAAGGACGAAATATACAAGCAAAAAAATCAGTCTTATGACTGATTTTTTTGCTTGTAAGAGTTTTCTTTACTATATTTGCATTATCAATAAAGTCAGACGCTGATGTAAAAAATAACGTAAATGAAGCTATTGCAAATTAGTCTTTTCGTCTGCTTAATTGACGACGCTGATGGTTTTCCTAATGTTTTTTATAAAGATTAAAAGATAAAGAGATATAAATAAGATGAGTAATGATATAAAAATAATAGCAGGAAATAATAAAGGTGATAAGGCACAGACAAATGTCGGTTTGAGAAAAAGTGAGCTTGATTTTCTCTATGATCTTGTTGTTGGTAAAGCTACTGTCAAAGCAAAAAATGGTCGTCTTATCAAACTTCCTGCTCAGTCTGTACAAGGCAAATTTTACGGTGATGAAAAGGTTATAAGTGAACAATTGCAACAGAGAGGCTTTATATATAAGCCTGTGGCATGTGATAATAACTCGGTAATGTTTTCTATTACTGGAGCTAAAACAGAAAATGAGGGCGAGGTTAAAAATGAGGTGTTTCTTTTCTCTCACAAGGATGGCTATTGCTATCCTTCTGCAAGCAAGGGCACTTGGGATTCTGACAATCGAGATGCTTATCACCGTGTTTATACATTTGATAAAAATTATGAAATCAAAAAGTACAAGCCAGATTATATTGACCAAGATTCAATTTGTTTGAATGAAGTGCTTGACAGAATAGATGGAATGTCTAAGTACAGACTTGATGAGAAAGACCGGAATAGGAAATATGTTAGAAAACTTGAGTTTGAAGGCGGATATCCATTATGGAAACCGTTTGCATTCGGAGAGGTGAAAATTAAATTTTTCTCTGGAAATCGTGAACTTAATTTCAAGCAGGCTCGTGAGGAAATGGCGGAGAAATTAAATAAAAGATATCCAGATCATAATCCTACATTTACCGCTGATATAGTAGAAGACTGGATGAATGATCCAGAACATGAGATGACATGGGAGGAGTCGCCCAACGGAACCCTTTACAAAGTCCCATCTCTTTTACACAACAACGTCTTTCATAAAGGAGGACAGAATCAGTTCCGTGGAGAAGCGAATGAGGTGTTGCTAAGTGATAATACTATAAAACCAAATATGCAAACTAATAAGCAAACTTCTCCTACTGTCAAGGGTAAGGGTGTTGAAGGAACAAATGATGCTGATTAAAAAAATATAAAAATGGAAGAAATAATAAATGATTTAGTTTTAGGTGAGTTGAGATATCACAAAAATAATTTTTGGGTAAGACCTATGGATGCCCCTGTTCTTAACTCTAATGGAAATCTGAAATTGGTAGTTCAAGACGATGACAAAGAAGGCATTCTTGACGTTCAAAGAAAAGCTTATAAGACTTATTTGCAGAATGAAGAGACGTATAAAGGCATTGTGACAGATTATCTTTTGGAGTATTACAAATGGAACTATGAATATATTGCACGTGAAGTAAACGGTGTTGACGAAAACGACCATAAAGATGTAGTGACCGAAAAACAACTATATCAGTTCATGACGTTGTGGTATCTCTTTATCTGTCGAGACGGCAGTTTCGGCTATGCTTTCGGTTGCTGCTGGGATGTGGATAACGGATTGGCCGTTATTTTGTCTGAATCAGAACCACGAGTTATCTCGAGGACCCAGCTAAAGAATCTCCACAAACTAAATGATCGAGTTCTTGGTCTGCTTGTGCATGATGGCAAGAATGCATGGAAAGGCCTTGAGGTCAATTCTTTCTTTGGCAAACAAGAGAATCTGGAGATTGAACTGGAAGGAGGCGTCGACGAGAAAATCACAGCTGTACAGCAGAAAGCTTATGAGAAGTACCTGAATAACAAAGATGATTATTTCAGGGAGTTCACGAAAATGATGATCACTGTGTATACTGGTGACGAAGAGAAAGCTTCTGATATGGTTATGACTCAAGGCAATATAAAGGTCACGGTAGAAACAGCTTTGCCTAAGACGTTATTTATAGACAGAGAAGGAAATTTTGGCTGGAAAGTTTACACGCAATGGAACGATTCGTATATCGGAGTCCTATTATCCGACGATAAACCTTATCTTATGACTTGTGACAAATTGAGGAATTATGCCAATGAGGAGAAGGTAAAGGACGAGGTCCTTGGTATAGTCTTCCCAAGTTATATGGGATTTGAGAACATAGTCATAGTAAGATTGGTGGACAATGTCTACACACTTCCTCTTGTGATCTCTACGTACGATAAAGAAATTTCCGATAAGACTCGTCAGTCATATGTTATATTCCAGATGATGAGAGGTACTTTCTGGAGCCAAATGAGAGACAGAATGCTTGAGTATTATTTGTATATCTACGATGATATGGAAGAGAATTTTAATATTCCAGAGCAATTCAATAAAGAGAATGTTTCGAAAAGGAACATCTTGAAAATGGTGCGATTCACAAAGTTGTTTATCTCTACTAGATCCAGAATCGCATGGTTGTGTGAAAGCCCTACCGATGAGGAGGATGGTCTTGCGTTTGAATTCACAAATGGAGAGATAAAACGAATAAGTCAATCTGAAATCATCTGATATAAAACAAAAGGTTCTCTGGAATGGAGAACCTTTTGTTTTGTATGTTGTATTGAAAGTCACTTTACATTTAGCCTTGCTCCACTTTCGCTGTTGCCTCTGAATGATGGTGAATACATGCATTCCGCAGTCGCTATTCCTGGTGAATAAACACCCTTGTTTGTGACGTGGAGCTTGTATGAGTATTTGAATGTTCCTTTGCTTAGACGGTCGAAAAACAATCGTATACCAGAGTCTGTGATGCTTTGGTAGTATGAGTCCTTTCCATTGTATATGAACTGAGACAACAGTTTTTCTGGCTCTAAACAAGTGGCATGCACATCTTGAATACAAACATAGTCGAGATCCTGATCGTTGTGTGCAGTCAATTCCACTCTCAGCTCGTCGCCTACATTAAGGACTTCGCTATTTTTAACCTCAGTCAGGATCTCTTTGTTTGCACTGTCTCTATTCACTTTGAATGTCTTTTTGCTGATAGATATGTGGTTGGATGCAGACGTTATTTTATCGTTGTCTGAATTGAATGAAGCAAATAGGGTGGCAAAACCAATTCCGTCAGAAACTCCATTTATCTTGACGCTGTTGTCTCCCGCTTTACCATTCAGCGTGCGACGGATATATCCACCGTCGGCAGATTCTGAATTGATCACCTCTCCGTCTGGCATAGTCACAGAGCCATTGCTGATATTTGACGACATTGTGTTGACAAGGATATCAATTGCGTCTGCAGTGGCTGTAATTGATTTCCATGATGTGGTTTCTCGCTTGTGCAATAGCCATAGCTGCATCTCAGCAAACTCCTCGTCAGTGACCATATTTGTCTCTTTCAAAGCTCTCATAGCCTCAGCGTGGACGGCGATTGAATTGTTGTGCCAACTGCAATAGTCGACATTATCCTTCCAATAGATACCCTGATCTGGATTCTTTGAATAGCCTTGATGGATTGCCGTAGCGATAACTTTTGCTAAAGAATCTTTCTTTGCCGCAACAAGACATCGCACCATACATGCCTTGCCGTATAGAGACAATCCTTTCCAATTCTGCGACAAATCTTTCAGATAAACATTGATGGCAGTTTTTGCATTTTTGGAAATAGGCAACACATCCTGTGTGGTGAGACGAATATGAAGTTCCCTTAGATCAGCTTCTGATGTTGATAGATAGACGCTGCTGTTGTTCTGGCTTTTTCTTAATTGATAGTATTTCAGGTTGTCATGAATACATTTGTCAATAAACATCAAACTATTTTTGAAGATATATTGATGATTATTAAGCTTGTTGCCTTTTATGTTTCTGATTCTGTTAAGAGTCATAGCAACATAGAGAGTTGCCCATTCTGAACTTGGTCCGCCGTCCCACCAACTGAATCCTCCATCTGAATTATGTCGCATTTTTAGTTTATCCAGCGATTCTTTAATTCGTATTTCGGCTTTGGACGAATCAAGCATGTTTGCCACTTGGATGCGTCTTTCGCTTTCCTTTTGAGCATCGTATATCCAGGGTGTCGCGTCTAATGAAACAAAGCTCTTATCCTGATGATTGTAAAGAGGTGAGTTGACGGTAGTGATGTTGCTCATCCATTCGTCGATAACATTTTTGATTTCAGGATGATTGTTTGAAATCAAGCGGGCAATTGAATTTATATATAGGGAAGTAGACATGGCAAATGCATCTTTTTCATCCAAATCTTTATCGTTTGGCATTGCCATTATTGCCTGCCATACAGAATTAGGAGAGTATTCAAATGTCAGATTTATATTATCGCTTTCATCAGCATTTATTGTCAATGTCTTTTCCTCTCCTTTGCGTATTATCGCATTTTTAGCTTTGATCACACGACTTCTGTTCGAAACTACATTAATAGAATGGACTTCACCGTCGCTGAATTTATCTGATTTGGCGACGGTTGTTATCTTGACTGAGGTTATGCTGTCGGGTACAACAAAAGAAAAGTCAATTGTTTGTGTTCCCTTAGATAAAACGTTGAAATCCTTTGTGATTTTACAAATCTCTTTTTTAGAGACCGTATCTTCCACAATAAACGAGACTTTGCCGACCGTAGCTTCATTTTCATAGTTTATTACAGACACAGAGATAGTTTGTCTGTCTCCGCTACGCAGCAGACGAGGCAGAAGAGGACGTACTGAAAATGGAATAGAAGTGCATATTGATAGGTTTGCATATCCACTGTAAAGATCCTGAGTGTTGGCAAACAGCTTGATATTCCAACGTGTCAAACTTTCCGGAGCATCAAATTCAAATGTGGCTTTTCCGTCTTTTGTCTCTATGTTAGGGAAGAAGAATGCGCATTCAGAGAAGTTTGATCTCAACTTATGTTGTTGTGGCTGTTTGTTGTTGACAACTTCCTCTATGCTGTTTTCCTCTTTTGTTTTTCTCCTTCTCGGAATTCCTGAAAATGTATTTGCACGATCAGTTCTTAATTGTACACCATAGCCTGTAACAACAAGTTCTTCTAACATTTCTACATCTAAAACAACATTAAGAATTCGGTTGCTCGTGATTTTATATTGTTTTGTTGCGTATCCACTGTAAGAGTATTCCAAGACACAGCCCAATGGAACTATTATTTTGTATTTTCCGTCCATATCGGTATTTGTACCTATATTAGTGCCTTTAATAACAACATTTGCAAATGGCAATGGCTCTTTGTTATCGGATACAACTCCTTTGACTACGACTCCATTTTTGAAGTCTTCTCCCAAAAATACTCCTGTTGATTCTTTATCTACTGATTCCAACTTTTGTCCGCAGAGAAGAGAAGAACATAAAGGGTCAAAATCATTTTCGTATTGAGCGTATGGTGGAATTATAGAAGAAAAGTTTCTGGTATCGTAACCAATGGTACTGCAGAATGATCCGACTTTGAAAACTGGTTGGTATGTATTGAACTTATAATTCCAGGAGTTTGCTTTGTACGAGTCAAGTGCCGCATCGGTCATTGTTACTGCTACAGATGACGGCATATTCACACGGTCTGTCTCAATTGTCCATTTCTGGTGTGACCCAGCGTCGATACGGTCTCTTAAAGAAGAAATTTTGACATCAATTGTCTTAGGTTCTTTTTTTCTTTCTATAGAATAAGTTCTTGAATACGCCACACCGTCGTAGTACATGTTTAATGTGACAATAGCTCCGAGTCTGTACTCATTTGAGAATAACTCGTCATAAGGAATCTTTATGTTTTTTACTCCTTTTTTAATGTTGAGCCACTCCTCCTTAAGAGGGTAACCGTAATTGTTGTATATACGGAAAAGCACATAGGCTTCATCAACACCTACTCCTAATGTGACATCAAAAGAATCATTCTTTGCAAGGAAATATTGATCAGATTTTTTTGATGTCCAAAACACATCGTCGCAAGGATTTGTATCAATATCTGAATTGAATAGTATGGCGTTCCATTTGCCCAACGTGTCTCCATCCTCATTGTCGATAGCTATTATGCGATATTTTCCTATTGCGATATTGGGTATGTCGACGGAAGTTATGCCATTAAGAATGTAATCTTCTGAGTAGACGATGCTGTCCTTCTTGTTTCGGAATTCCAATTTGACATTCCTTTTCGTAGGTATTGGGCTTTCATGGTAATCGTAGTCATTTGTGCAGTTGAATATGAGTTTGTCTTTCTTGACATCTAAAATTTTGTCTATACGTACTCGCTCATTGTTCTCATTGTAATAATAATCATTCTTGCCTTCATTATTTAATGACAGATAGACGTTGTCTTTCCTAAGTTCGTAAGAGTGATATTTTTCTATTGTTTCCCCTGATGGTGTGGTTAAAGTGGCGTTTAATCCTATTTTGATCGATTTTTGTTCTGTATCTGGGTGGTAAACAATAGAGAATTCTCCTGTAGAGTCGGTCACTGGATTAAATTCAAGAGTATCAATATCAATGTGGATAGTATTATTGACTAATGGTTCTCCAGAAAGATATCTGGCGACGCCTTTGAATTCAACATCCGGTTTTAATGTGTTTTTTTCAGTGAGAGGATAAAACTCAATCTCTGCCTGTTGCAGTTTGTATGCTTCCACATTGAAATGAACATTTGACCAAGAGTAAGACTTAAAGTCTTCTTTTTTGCTTTCATATATAATCGAATATTCTCCGATTGCGTCTTTACTATCAGGAATCTTAAAATCCCCGTAAAATTTACCGAAATTATCAGTGGTGGTGGAGTCGATTATAATGTCTTTGGATCTATCTTTTTTTATTCCAATATATATTTTATTATTAGTTTCAACAAAATCTCCTAAAGCACTATTGGTATAATGAACACCGAAGTAATGTACAATCTGACCGGGTCTGTATACTGCGCGGTCTGTGAATATTTTTGTATATGATTTAGTGTTGTAATAAGAATAAATATGTTCTCTTTCCAAAGAGCAATATGCCGAATATTGATCTTTTCCTTTTGATAGATAACATCTGGCAAATAAATCATTGTTATAATCAAAGGCATCATCTTCAGGTTCTATGACACTGACTACTGTTTTCCCATTTTTATCAGTTCCTGTATTATCGATTACATTACAAGATTGGAGTGTTTTGTCGTCATAATAATTATAATCATAAGCAAATGTTGGTTTCACCTTTACGCCTTCGATTGGTTTTCCTGTTTTGCTGTCTAATGCGTAGATATTGAATTTGTGTACAATATTACTGTCTTTATCATAAATATCTTTATCATATTCTTCAAAATAAAAGTCAGATTCATTTGGAATATATTTTTCATCATCAAAATTGGATGGGTCTCCCAATCGATCGAAATCATAAATGTCGTTGTAAATCAGCATATCATGCATTACTGCCATGTCAGTAACTCTGAAGTGAATGTTTTTTTTGTCTTTTGGATTGTCAATGTCGTAAATTTCTATTCTGTAAGCTCCATAATCAAAAGTGCCTAAGTCAAAAGTGTCTTTTGCTCGGTATGTGAATACGCTTTTGCTTAGTTTGAAAGTCTCGGACATTTTTTTTATGTTGTATCTCAGACCCGTGTATGTAAAATAAGCATAGGCAGGAGTTGTGGTTTTATGAATCTTGACTTTTATTTTGTCGACATTAGCGTTGCTTACAATCAATTTGACAGACTCTCCACTATGTATTGAATTTTTGACTTTAGCGTTAAGTATATGTTGGTTCAACCTGTCAGAAATTTCATTCAAACGATCAGTAAGATGTTTGTCTTTGAATCTGGCTTTCACGTTGTTGATACGATCCATCAGTTCGGATATTTCTTCCTTGTCTTTGGAAGTTATAGGTTTGTCATCAAACTTTTCATATACCAATTTGTCGCGAAGATATTCAGCTTCTACAATATTAGTGTCGTTAGGATACTTTTGAATCAAAGCATCAAACGCATTGATGGTTGATTCGTTTGATATTTCATCGTTTTTCCTTAAATTGTTGATTCTTAGTATGTCATAGGTTACGACATTGGAGTCGCATCCATATTTCATGAATATGTTCTCCAATTTTGTATAGACGATATCTTTTATGTCATCTTTTTTGGAAACGGCAAGTTTAGATGAAATTGGATTGATTTTTTTGCATTTAGCGTAGAATGGCAAGTGCACGCTTTCGATAAAAGCATTTCCGATAGACTCAATAACGTAATAATCTTTGTTGTCTGGATTCACAAACAATTGAGGATAGCAGGAAGTTTTTGTGATTCCTAGAGAATCAAACTCATTAAGTATTTGATTGAACAAGTTTTTTGTGACCAGTACTATCTCCTTTGAAGTCATGTTTTCAAGAGCCAGAGTGTCGTAATTTTCGTGTATTTCTGAAGACAGGTTTGTTTCGTTGATATTGTTGTATTTATTGGCCAACATCATAAGAAAATATCGGCACACACATTTCTCCACATTGTCATTAAGCTTACTAAGCAGTTTTTTAGTTTTGGTGTAGTGTGAATTGATTATGTCCAAACCATCCTCTTTGTTGTCGTATGTGTATAGCAGTCCCAATCCGAATCTTGGAGAGCGGATACATCCCATATCGATAGCGAAAGAGTAAATTTCCGAACGAAGCATCTCTCGGGTATTATTTTCTTTGATAGATTCCTTTTCTACACGTTTTATAATCGTGTCGGCATCTCTCAACATCGATTTTTGCATCAATTCATCGATTTTAGCAAATTCTTCATCGTAGTTTATGGAAAGAGCAGGGCATATGATGCCCATTAGGAATATAAACGCGAATATTATTTTTTTCATGTTGTATCACTATTTGTCATCACAAATTTAATCAAATGAAATTGTGACGACAACAAAAAAACATTAAAATGATGTTTATGTCCTTTAATAAATAGGAAAAACATGTCCGTTTAGTAGAAAAAATGATAAAAAAAGTAGAAAATCGGATAAATTGTATAATTTAGCGAACGTATCGTTAAAGAATTTATGGTAAAACGAATTTTTTCGACACTATTATTAGCACCGGCATTTGTCGGAATGGCTCAGCTGAAAGTTACTCAGTTGAGGTATTCTGATTTCGACAGTTGGCAGGTGCGGAATATAAAGGAAAGTTTTCTGATTGGTGGAGATGTCAAACAAATCTACGAAATCGGAAATCCAGACACTATTAATGAAACAGGTCCACGAAAGAGAACAGACTCTCCTTGGGAGACCTCCAGCAGTCTGATCCATGCGGCAAGTGTAGACAAGGCGAGCGTCACCGTCTACCCGGAAAAACGAGGCGACGGCTATTGCTTGAGAATTGAGAGCAAATTAGAGGAGGTGAAAGTGCTCGGTATGGTAAACTTGACATGTATGGCATCTGGCAGCGTCTTCACTGGTTTCCTTATTGAACCTATTGAGAGTTCTGACAATCCGATGCAGTATATGATGCAGGGAGTGCCTTACACAGCCAAGCCAAGAGCGATAAAGTTTGATTATAAAGCCAAGGTTGGAGGAAAAAGACAATACAAGTCAGTCTCTAAATCCATGGATCTTGAAGGAAAGAATGAAGCTGAGGTGTCTGTTGTGCTACAAAGACGTTGGGAGGATGCAAGTGGCAAACTTCACGCGAAGAGAGTGGCTACAGCCTACATGAGAATCAAGGAGAGTGTGAATGATTGGCAAAACGGCTTTGAACTACCTCTCCAATACGGAGATCTTACCAATGAACCTGGTTATCAGGATTATATGGGAGTTGACTACAAAAACTATCCATATTGGGGCATCAACAGCAAAGGGGTGAGGATGCAGATTTCAGAGAAGGAATATGCAGATCCTGACGAAATGCCTACACATATTATAATCAGGTTTTCAAGTGGATATGGAGGTGCATTCTGTGGTGCTATAGGCGATAGACTATGGGTGGACAATCTAAAAATAATAGAATAAAACTAACTATTTAGACGGTATATTCTTTGCGTAGAAAAAAAATATACCTACATTTGCCCAAAATTTGTTGGTGGCAACTTGTTGAAACGAACAGCCAACATTACTTTAAGATAATGAAAGTTCTGCAAATATCAAATTACTATTATCCTTTGGTGGGAGGTACGCAGGCCACTTGCCAATATTTGTCGGAAGGCATTAAGGACGAATATGATGTGCATGTAGTGGCATTCAGCGAAGACAAAGAGGATAAAGAAGAAGAACATAATGGGGTAAGGGTAAGCAAAGCCGGAGTTTTTTTGATGTTGCTTCGTCAGAGTTTATCTTTTTCATATTATAAATTGCTCAAGAAGTATATTGTAGAGTGGAAACCAGATATCATTCATTTCCATCATCCTAATCCGTTTGTGATGGCTTTGATGTTGAGGCTCATTCCGGATGATGTGAAGCTCTACGTTCATTACCATCTTGACGTTACCGCACAGAAATTCATGTATCAGTTTATCAAAGGCATTGAGAGAAAGATGCTTGAGAGAGCTGATATGATTGCCACTACTTCAGAAAACTATAAGAAGTCGTCTCCTGTATTGAAGGATTTCCAGGATAAGACGGTGGTACTTGCTAGTGCGATCGACATTGCTAAGTATGATCTACAGCCAGGAGAGCAGGAGAAAGTTGAAAAAATCAAGCAGGCTGCTTGTGGCAAGAGGATTGTATTCCATGCAGGAAGACACGTCCGTCATAAAGGTTTGGAAGATTTGATAGAGGCGGAAAAACTGATCAAATCAGATTGTGTGATTTATGTGGGAGGTGATGGTCCGACGACGGATGAGATGATGCAGTTGGCCAAATTCTCTGATAGAATCCGATTCTTAGGTAGAATGAATGATTCCGACTTGCGTTGTTATTATCATGCAGCGGATGTTTTTGCATTCCCGTCATATACTAAAGCTGAAGGTTTCGGACTGACTCTTGCTGAGGCAATGTATTGTGGTACACCGGCTGTGACATACACAATCGAAGGAAGTGGAGTTAACTGGGTTTGCCCGAACGGAGAGACTGGTCTGGAAGTTCCAAACAGAGATGTTGAGGCATACGCGGCAGCGATAGACAAGTTGCTTCAGGATGACGAGTTGCGCAAGCAGTTGTCGGAGAACGCAAGAAGTAGAGTAGTAACGTTGTTTACAATCCAGAAAGAGGTTGAAACACTGAAAGAGCAATATGCTTATTTGCTAAATAAAAAAGCGTAAGAATTTAGAAATGCTAAATTTATTATACAAACAGCCCATGAATATTTCGTGGGCTGTTTTTTATTTCATGTTTTAACAATTTCTAAACATTCAGATATATACAAAAACAAAATTTTTTGATTAAATTTGGAGGAATTCTGAAAAAACATTTGTCTATGAATATGCAAGCGCTACAACAAGACACACTTCTTAAGGGAGGTGCTTATCGAATAGAGAAAATTCTAAGTCAAAGTGATTTGGAAATCACTTATCTTTCCGATAAATTCGGCGACAACAGAAATGTCGTGGTGACAGAGTTTTTTGTGAAAGATATTTGTCGACGCGAGAAAAATAATAGTGTTGCTTATGATTCAGAAGATGTCACAGCAATGCGTGATAAATTCAAAAGCGATGCATTGGATAGATTAAATAAAGGTATTCTTGAAGTTTTTGAAGAGAACAATACAGCCTACTATGTCAAATATGAAGACGACGGTGCTATAATCATACATGATGATTCAAGCGAATCAGACAACTTAAATCAGGATGATAAAAAAGACGCTGCTAAGCCATCTTTGCTAAAGAAATTAAAATGGCCACTTATTTTAGTTGCTGTTATAGGTGCAGGTGCCGCTTTTTTCGTGTCGTCAGAACCACCAGTAGAGATAGAAACAACAACAGTAAACTCAGAAAAGAAAGTTGAAACGAAAACTGTGGAGACTAAGAAAGAAGAGTCTGTAAAGGTAGAGAAGGAGAGTGCCGTTTTCGCTCCGATAATGGAGAAGTTGAGAAAGGCTAAGAAAGACGCCGAAGCAATCCCTGGAGTAAGTCAACATAAGGTTTTGACACAGCTTTCTAATGCTAAGGATGAGTTTGAGAAGGTGAAATCAAAATTGTCTGCCGATGAGCAGGATAGATACCACAAAGCTTTTCAGGAAGTTATAGAAATTGTTAAGAAGAGATCGTAATACACGGGCATTTTGAGTTTTGAAACCATGTAACATCTCCAAAATTCATTTTATTATTTCAAGTAAAATATACAGATATGTCAGAAGAAGAAATTCAGAAACAAATGGATGCAATGCGTGCATTAGATGAACCGATGCCGCAGGTTGGAATATTTTGGTATGACATGGAAGACAAATCATTTTTTGGTGTCTGTAAACAGGAACTTACTCCTAAACAGGTGGAAGAAGCTGCAGACAAGGGTTTGCCATTCATCAATTATCCTCATTTGCATCGTCAAGTTTGGGCCAAGGAATATTTCAAAGCACAAGCAAAACATGAGACAACTAAATTCAAAGGAGATTATACTCAAGTTCCAAGAGGAAGAGTTGCCTGGAATATAGATAAATTCATCGTTTTTGTAGGACAGTGGGCAAAACCAATAGAGTCTGAACTTTATTCTATGATTGAGAAAGAGTTTGCTCTTCCATACTTCGAATTCGTTTATGATGAGCATTGGGATTTAGGTCATGGATGGTCTGGGGATTTTTAAGTATAACTTGTCCCCTCAAAAAAAAACACACATATTTCCCCTCTGTCGGATTCTGCATTCGCCACCGACAGGGGGTGGATTTTTAATCTTGCGTCGAAAATAGACGTATTTTTGTGCGAAAAATTGCGTATGTCGGCAAAATGTGCTATTTTTACAATATGATTTGCATAGAGACGTATGTCCGGGGAGACGCACGTCCGTGCGTCTCTACATAATGAAATAGAAAACAAAAAATAAAATATAACAAAGAATTATGGCAGACGGTAGAATAATTCCAGTCAATATTGACGACGAAATGCGTACGTCGTATATTGACTATGCTATGTCCGTTATTGTGGCTCGTGCCTTGCCAGATGTGCGTGACGGTTTCAAACCGGTTCACCGCCGTGTTATGTACGGTATGAACGAGCTTAACATTACACATGACAAACCGACAAAGAAGTGTGCACGTATCGTGGGAGAGGTAATGGGTAAGTACCACCCTCATGGTGACAGTTCTGTGTATGGAGCACTTGTGAGAATGGCGCAGGAGTGGAATATGCGTTACACTCTTGTCGACAAACAGGGAAACTTTGGTAGTGTCGACGGTGATGGACCAGCCGCAATGCGTTACACTGAGGCTCGTCTAGACAAGATCTCCGACACTATGCTTGTGGATATAGAGAAGGATACAGTCGATTTTGTAGACAATTTCGACGGTGAGTATCAGGAACCTACAGTTCTGCCTACTCGTATTCCTAATTTGATTATCAACGGTGCTTCTGGTATCGCGGTAGGTATGGCTACAAATATGCCTACACACAACTTGAGCGATACTCTTGATGCTGTTGTCGCTTATGTTGAAAATCCAGACATCGATCCTGAAGACTTGATCAAGATCATCAAGGCTCCCGATTTCCCAACAGGTGGTATCATCTGTGGATATGACGGTGTTAAGGATG
>JAEEGL016064169.1_pt1 | contig 19779 bp, 17 predicted proteins | sample 9134231 | NCBI WGS metagenome assembly JAEEGL01 (sample SAMN16246548, study PRJNA631951) | gut metagenome | biome: gut microbiome; feature: rumen; material: fiber-attached | host: Bos | place: Iran: Karaj | collected 2018-10 | reverse complement strand
TGGATAAAAATCTTTAAAGATGAAGGAAGGCTCATTCACAAAACTCCTCCTGGAAGACCTCCTATTATGAACCAGGAAATAATGCAGCAGATCAATGATATTCTTGCAAAACAGCCTGATATCACCTTAACAGAACTTGCTGACAGTCTTCATAATATTGTTTGTGTTGCTACACTGCATGTAGTTCTTAAAAATGCCGGCTATGTCTATAAAAAAAACTCTCAAGGCATCAGAACAAGACCGGGAAGATATAAAATTAGCACGAGAAGAATGGAGACAGATGCAGAAGTCACTTCCCATGAATCGTATCGTCTGCATTGATGAATCTTCAGCAAAAACTAATATGACACGGATTTATGGACGAGCACAAGTTGGAAAACGCTGTCATGACAGCGCCCCAGACAGTCGCTGGAAAACAACAACGATGTTATCCTCATTACGGTCAGATGGACATACAGAATGTATGGTATATGAAGGAGGAACAACTCGCATTCTTTTTGAAACATATGTGACTGAAATACTTTGTCCTAGTCTCCGTCCTGGAGATGTTGTCATAATGGATAACCTTTCATCACATAAAAGCCAGGCAATAACAGAAAAGATTAATAATTGTTGTGCTGAATTAAAATATTTGCCTGCATACAGCCCAGATCTTAATCCTATTGAAAAAATGTGGAGCAAGCTAAAAGCGATACTTCGTAAATTGAAAGCCCGAACAGCGAGAGAATTGGATGATGCAATAGCTATTGGTCTTGATGCAATAACTCCAGAAGATGCAATCGGATGGTTCACTTCATGTGGTTATGAGTCCTAACTTTTTTTGAAAATGCTCTAACATGCGATGCCGTCGCGTTTCCAGCCGTTTTTTAATGGATCGCCGCTTTCGTCGAGAAAAAGGCAGCATATACGTCACGGAGGAAGAAACTGCCTAATTGTCAACACATAGGCTGTTTCCAGAAAACAGACATTGCAATTCCGACATTTCTGTAGTATTATTAAATTAGGAACAAGCGTAAGCAGTTATTCATGACATGCTTTCAGCACTCTCTGACCTGTTGCAGAATTCGTTCTGTAGACATTAATCAAGAATTTGTTGTTTCATATTTAGTGGTCGTATTATAAGAAATACTTATTCACTTGATTAGCAATTCTAATAGTAATGTTGCCGAAAGAGTTCATGAGGGAAACTCAATGAAACAGCTAGCTTTCTCTATCAAGACTTCAGAAGATGCTGACGATTGCCTGCAGGAATTCAGCAGAAAGTGCCCTGAACAGCATTCGGCGATTCTTATTTCCATCTTTTCAAGCTGGCATGATGAATCCTCGGTTATGCCCATTGCTGACAAACTGCGCGAAGCATTGCCGGATGCAATCATCGTATGCAGCTCGACGGCCGGTGAAATTTTGGGTGGCAGAGTCTCGGTAGGCACGACAATTCTTCATTTCATGGTTTTCTCCTCAACAAGGCTTCAGGTACGCGCCATAGACCTTGCCGCAGCCTCTGCTGAAAAAGACATTTCGTCTCTGCTGGCCGCCTGCAAGGGAAAGGAAATTCCGGCCGGCGTGGAGCTGTTGATTGCCAATAATGATGTGAGGCTCTACCAATTTCTCAGACGATTGCAGGAACTTCCTCGAAATATTCCGATTTTCGGCGGAGTCGCGGGCAGCATTGATAAGGCAAGCCCCTATGTCATCGCTGACGGAAAAGTCTTGCGCGGGGGAATCGTTGCCCTCCTCTTCATCGGGCAAGACCTGAACATTCAGGTCAATACGTGCAGGGGCTGGCGTTCCCTTGGGCCATGGTTTCAGATCACGAGCATGAAGGCGGAAAACGTCATCGCGGAGCTGGACAACCGTCCGGCCCTCCTCGTGTATGAAAAATATCTTGCCATATCCCGCGAGGATTTCGAGCAGGATAATTTGCTTTTCCCCCTGCTGCTGCAACGGAACGGGCACCGTTTGCTTCGCCTGCCCGCCACAGCCACGCCAGAAGGCGCATTGATAATAAGCGCCGATTGTCGTCCCGGCGAACGTGTCCGCCTGGCTTACGGCGATCCGAGCGAACTCATTGACGCTTCACAAGACATGCAAGGGGATATCGCCGCCTTCGAACCGCAGGCCATCATGCTGTTTAACTGCGTCACTCGGCGGTTTTTCTTGAGGAATGCGGCGAACAACGAGTTGCAGCCCTTCCAGGATATTGCGACCTGCGTTGGTTTCTATACCGGGGGAGAGGTTGCCAGACAGGACGACGGGGACACATCTCTTCTCAATATGACGCTTGTTGCGGTATCGCTTCGCGAAGGGGCCAGAACAGCCCAAACGGCAAGGGCACCATCTTCCGTGCCGTCAGTGAAATCGCTTTCCGGAACCATGAAGCTGGTACGGCATCTGACGCATTTCATCACCATGACTTCGCAGGAACTGGAACTGGCAAATCAGCAGCTTGCGGAACTGGCTACCATGGACAGGCTGACGGGGCTGTACAACCGCGGAGAAATTGAATCCATTCTGCAAAATGAACTCTCTGACCGGCGGAGGAATAAAAAACACATCTCCGGAATTATGGTGGATCTTGATGACTTCAAGCGTATCAACGACACCCATGGCCATGACGTTGGCGACCAGGTACTGAAATGGACAGGCCGGGTGCTGCGGAACAATATCCGGCGGGGAGATGCCGCCGGGCGTTGGGGAGGGGAAGAGTTTTTCATCGTCCTGTCCGGAGCGCCACTTGCCACCGCAATAAATGTGGCTGAACGAATTCGAGAGAAGCTTATCGAGGGATTTACCTTGCCCGATGGTAACAGGGTCACTGCCAGCTTCGGCGTAGCGGAATTTTCAGAACACAGCTCTCATATGGATTTTTACAGATTGCTGGACGCTAACCTTTACCGTGCCAAGCGGGAGGGAAAAAACCGTGTTTGTGCGGACCGGTAAGCACATGCGGCACAATTTTAGCCGAGGGTCCACCTTTTTTCCAATCTGACCCCATGCCCGATAATCCCCAAGGCGCAGATCCCTCGACCGAATCCATGGACCGACTTGTCCAGGCAAAAGAAATGGCGCAGAGCCTGTCTGGGCACTTGTGCCGCAATTTGCGCTCTCGCAAGCAACGCTTCAGCGAACTTCTATGTCCACGAAACGCCAGCCATCGACATCAAAAAGGCCCTTCGTGCTGACCTTGACAGAGGGAATGACGCACAGGGACATGAAGGCAAGCGTTACTACGGGATCCACGTCCTCGCTGACCGAAAGCCCCGCTGCGGCGGCATTGACGCTCTCGTTCAGCCGGGCCACCTCGACCGCATCCTCCGGGCTCATAAGTCCCCCCACGGGCAGGGGCTGCTGTGCAACCGCCCGGCCGCCGCGCACAAGGGCGATACCGCCTTTCATGGCGCAGACAAGACGCACGGCGGCTGCCATATCCGCATCGTTGCTGCCCGCGACCACAATGTTGTGCGAGTCGTGGGAGATGCTCGTCGCGATGGCCCCGCCAAGCTTCGTGCCCGCCTTGGCATATCCGGCCAGGATGCCGAGGCCGACGCGACCGCTCCCCTTGTGCCGCTCTATCACGGCAATCTTGCACAGGCCGGGATTCAGTTCAGAGGAAAAATCCCCCTCCCCTGTTGTGGCGATATCCATAACGCGCTCTTCCGTCTCAAGCGAACCGGGCTGGATCGATATGACACGGGCGCGACGGGACTGAAGGGGAATCCTCAATTTTTCCTCTGAAAAACCTTCCACATGCATGCTGGAACAGAGCGTTTCCGGCACCGGCACGCACGGCAGATCCACCAGGAGGCGTCCCTGTTCCGCCACTTTTTGCCCGCTGCACCAAACCGCGGCCATATGGAAATCCTTGAGATCGTCAACCAGGCAAAAATCAGCGCAATAACCGGGGGCAATGGCGCCGACCCGGTTGAACCCGTATGCACGCGCGGGGTTGAGCGTCGCCATCGAGACGGCCACCGGCGCGGCAAGCCCCAAAGCGACGGCCCGCGCCACAACATGATTGACATGTCCGTGCCGCAGGATGTCCCCCGCATGCATGTCGTCGGTGCACAGACAGCAGCGCCGGGCATTGCCGGGGGTCACGCCCGGCAGAAGTCGCTCAAGTGAGCTCGCCGCCGACCCGTGACGGATAAAAACATACATTCCGGCGGCAATCTTGGCGCGCATGCCTTCGGGCGTGCTGCATTCGTGATCGTTTCCCACGCCGCACCCTGCGTACGCCGCGAGCTGTCTGTCCCGCAGCGTGGGGCAGTGCCCGTCCACTACCAGCCCGTTCGTAACGGCGGCTTCGATCTTGTCAAGCAGCCCGGCGTCGCAGGCCATGACCCCGGGGTAATTCATGACCTCACCCAGCGAACACACGGAGGGATCGTTCATGAAAGGCCGCAGCTCATCCGCCGTCAGCGTCGCCCCCGCATCTTCAAAAGGAGTGCAGGGCACGCACGACGGCAGGGCCATATGCATGTGCAGCGGCAGCCGCCTGCCCGCGTCGAGCATATAGCGAAGGCCCGCAATACCGGCGACATTGGCGATTTCGTGGGGATCGGCGACAACCCGCGTTGTTCCCAAAGGAAGCACAGCAGCCGCGAACCGGTCCGGCGTCAGCATGGTTGACTCAATATGGATATGGGCATCCGTCAGGCCGGGGATGAGAAATCTGCCTCCGCCGTCAACAAGCTCGCGGGAGCAGATATCGTGATGAGCGATGTCCGAAAGCACGGCAAGGACAACGCCCTCCCCAACCAATACCGTCGCATCGCGGATGACGTCGCAATTCAGCACATCGACCACATGCACATGGGTGACGGCCAGATCGCATGTTTCCTCTCCCAAAGTCATGCGTATCCGGCGTGACATCGCATCAGCCATATCATCCCCTCCGAAGTTGCGGGACAAAGATTTCTCGCGTTTTGCCGAGACGTATCAGTCTCGCCCCATGAAGTCTTACGCCATCCGTTGACGGCTGCTGGAATGAAAATGCCTCGCCCCCCTCACGGTCACGGGCGTGGCCCGGACATGCATTCCGGGCAAGGTCTTCACCGGCGGGAAAAAGCGAGGATGCCCGGCACGTGGACGTGTCGGGCATCTTTTATGTTCACGAGGTAATGCTTCATGCGTCAGACGAATTGTACGAAGTCTGGCTTGCGGGGCGCAGCCTTGGCAGGTTCTGCGGCAGGATAGCCGATGACGCAATGCCCGATGCCCTCGTAATCGCCTTCAATGCCCCATGACTTGAGCAGCAACTTGCCGGCGTCGCTTTCAAATTCTTCCTTGGCCCTGTGTATCCAACAGCTTCCAAGACCAAGGGAATGAGCGGCAAGCATAAGGTTTCCGATGACCAGGCTGCCATCGCAGACATAAGTGGGACGAGCCTTGTCAGCCAGCACGACCATGCACACGGGCGCACCGTAGAAGGGATCGCTGCCAACGCCCATTATCTTTGCATTCATGGCGGAAAGCTCGTCGCGAATGGCCTTGTCCTTCACGACGATGATGCGGCATGGCTGCTTGCCCATGCCGGAAGCGGCGAACGTGCCTGCCTCGGCTATCTGCCGCAGCAAGGCATCCGGAACGATGTCAGGCTTGAATTTGCGGCAGCTGCGACGTGCTATCATGGCATCAAGAACGGCATTCATAGAGGACCTCCCTGATCGGTTTAGACGGCTGTCTCACGCATTTTTTATACAAGCTTCAGGCAAAAAAGGAAAGCCGGACGGCATGGCGCCCGCCCGGCTCCCTGCGACGCTCCTTTGCCAGGTTGTTCGCAGCATGTCTTGGTCATGGAGAAATGACGGTCTTGCAGGTTACAGGATGCTCTCCTTGTCGAAAATTCTTCTTGATGAGCGGCTGTGCTTATCATATAGCAGCAATCGTGCCATGTCTAGAAAAAGTCTAGAATTTCTGCGAGATACCTCCCCTCTGCCGCGAAGCATGTCGGAAAACCGGCAGATTCTTCCGCGCTGCACGGCAAGTCTGTAAGACAACGGGGGAGCGCCCGCCCCGGTCGTGAAGCCGGAAGCGGGCGCTCTCTTAATCAGGGGCATCGCGGGAGATTACGCCTTTTCGATGTCGATGACCTTTTCCTTGCTCTTGGATTCAGCTAGGCGCGGGATGGTTACGGTGAGCACGCCGTTCTTGTGCGCGGCGGTGATGGCGTCGATGTCGGCGTCCTCCGCCAGGCTCATGCGCCGGCTGAACGAGCCGAACATGCGCTCCGTGACATGCTTTTCCTTGTCCTCGGTCTCGCACTTCTTCTCGCCGGAGATTTCCAGCACGCCGTCATGGACGGAAAGCTTCACGTCATCCGGCTCAACGCCCGGAACCTCGACCTTCAGGGTGTAAGCCTTGTCGTCGCTGGTCAGGTCGACGCGCGGCATCAGGTCTTCATCCTTCTCTAAACCGCGGAAGAAGCCGGGAGCCCACGGCGTCATCATGCCGCCGAAGAAGTTGCTGAAGAAACGGTCTATGTCGTCGCGCACCGGCGCGTTGCGGCGCATGGCCTCACGGGGAGCAAACCAACGGCTGGGAGTAAAATTAGTGTTCATAATCAGCCTCCTGTGGAAATCTTGTTGAAAAAGAAATAATCATCCGTAATAATACGTCAAGAACCATGGGAAAATATTTTCCACTCTCTCATCTCGGCTGCCTGATGCCCTTGAACACCGATGAACAAATTGGTATTGAAACCAATGAGGGATGAAAAGTAGTCCCTTTTTCGAACAACTGCATTTTGTACGCAAACAGGGAGGATTCTCATGAAAAAGCTTCTCTTTCTCGTCGCCTTGTGCAGCCTGCTTTTCGGTGGCTCCGCCATTGCGGGCGAACCGCAGCTTTATCCCAAGGACCAGCTGAAAACCTGGAACCGCGACAATGTGGCCAAGGGAGAGGGCACCCTGTTCGGGCAGTTCGCCTATACCCGCAATGACGCCACGAAGGACATGGTCATAAAGGAAATCGGCTGGATGACCCTAAAACCAGGCGACTCCATTGGAATGCACAAGCATGAGAATAATGAAGACTCATACATCATCGTTTCCGGCGAGGGAGTGTTCACCGACTCCGCCGGCAAGGAAACGCCGGTGAAGGCAGGCGATGTCACGATCGCCCGCCCGGGCGACGCGCATGCTCTCAAGAACACCGGCAAGGAGCCGCTGGTTTTCCTCGATATCATCGCTCAACGGTAGGACTGCCCGGCTTCAGCAATCAAAATGCAAACGCAGCGCGCTTCCCCGATAAGTGAAGCCGCGTCAGCATTCCTGTCTCTCACTATATCAAACGGCGGCATCGTAAAGGATGTCGCCGTTTTTGCTGGTGGTGCGCATGGCAGGACGCTGGAACTTGGGGATGATTGAATAAGCCAAAAACCGTGTGATAATCCAACAGAAAATTGGTTTACCCGCTTTATGTGTAAATCAACATAAAGACGCCGCTATGTGTTGCAACACATAGCGGCGTCAGGGATGTTGGCTGGGAGCATTCTCGCTGCCCGACGAGGGCATCAGTCTGTCACACGGCAATGCCCCATTATGCCCAAACGGTTTCGGGACCCCAAGAACTTACCGCGCCCAACTGAACTATTTGGCGCAATTTGGCGCTATTGAAATTCTTGATAAACAATTATTTTAATAGGTTATATTCTGTTCTGCTGTTCCGTAGAGGAACAGCGGCCTTCACCGTTCGCATCGACCGGGGGTTTTATCGAATCCTAGCTGCGGTCCTCAAGGGCGGCAACCGCAGGCAGCACCTTGCCCTCAAGCAGTTCAAGGGATGCGCCGCCGCCGGTCGAGATATAGCCCATCTTGTCCGCCAAGCCATAGCCTTCGACAGCGGAGACGGAATCGCCGCCGCCGACGACGACGAAGGCGGGCGAATCCGCAAGAATTTCAGCGAGGGCCTTCGTGCCGGCGCCGAAGGGCTCCGTCTCGAAGGCGCCGACAGGGCCGTTCCAGACGACGGTCGCCGCATCCGCCAACTCGCGGCGGTACAGTTCGACGGTTTGGGGGCCTATGTCGAGAATCATCTCATCAGCGGGCACATCGTTCACATTGTGAACGCTCGCCTGCTGACCGGGGGCGAGTTCCTTCGCGGTCACGACGTCGACGGGCAGGGGCAGAACGCAACCTTTGCTCTTCGCGAGTTCCATGATCTTCTTCGCTTCATCAAGCAGATCAGGCTCATAGAGCGATGCGCCCACGTTGACACCCTGCGCCGCAAGGAAGGTATTGGCGATGCCGCCGCCCACGACAAGCTTGTCCACGCGCGCAATGAGATTCTGAAGGACGCCGAGCTTGGTGGAGACCTTTGAGCCGCCGATGAGAGCCGCAAGGGGGCGCTTGGGGTCGTCAAGCACCTTGGCGAAGGCATCAAGCTCGCTCATGAGCAGCGGGCCCGCGCACGCCACGGGGGCCTTGCGCACGGCACCTTCCGTAGAGCCTTGAGCCCGGTGAGCAGTTCCGAAGGCATCCATGACGTACACATCGCCGAGGGCGGCGATCTTCGCGGCCAGTTCCGGGTCGTTCTTCTTCTCGCCCTTGAAGAAACGGATGTTCTCCAGGACGACGACGTGCCCAGGCTGCACCGTGGCGGCGACGAGGTCGCGCGCGACGGGCACGTCCATGCCGAGGGCCTCGCCTATGCGTTCGGCGACGGGCTTGAGCGAGAACTGCTCATCATATTCGCCTTCGACGGGGCGGCCGAGATGCGAAATCAGAATGACTCCCGCGCCTTTCTCCAAAGCCATGCGCACCGTGGGCAGGGCCGCGCGGATGCGCTTGTCATTGGTTATGCGCCCGTTCTTCATGGGCACGTTGAGATCCTGCCGGATGACGACAGTCTTTCCCTCCACATCCAGATCAATGAATCGTTTCATGGCGATCTCCTTCGTTTATTGTGCGAGAAGCGTGTGCGCTTCTTCGATGACATGGGCGGCGGTGAAGCCGAACTTCTCCGCTACATCTCCTGCGGGCGCAGAAGCGCCGAACGTCGACATGCCGACAACTCGGCCGTCAAGGCCCACGTATTTCCACCAGTAATCGGGGGAGGCGGCCTCGATGGCGATGCGTCGGCGAACCCCGCGCGGAAGGACATGTTCCTTCCACGCATCGCTCTGGGCGTCGAAAAGCTCGGCGCACGGCATGGAGACGACGCGGACGCGATAGCCCTCGCCCGACAGTTTAGTCCACGCCGCTTCGGCCAGTGCCACTTCGGAACCGGTCGCTATCAGGATGACCTCGGGAACATCCTCGCAATCGCGCAGGACATAGCCTCCCTTCTCAACGTCAGCCACCTGGGCGGCGGCGCGGCTGTAATACGGCAAGGCCTGCCGCGAAAGGGCGAGGCAGGCGGGGCCGCCGTCTGAAATGGCGCACTTCCACGCCACGGCCGTCTCTACCGTGTCGCATGGCCGCCAGAGCTTCATGCCGGGCATCGCGCGCAGGGCCGCAAACTGCTCCACTGGCTGATGCGTGGGACCGTCTTCGCCGACGCCGATGGAATCGTGCGTGAAGACCCAGGCGGCGCGCACCTGCATGAGCGCGGCGATGCGCAGGGCGTTCTTCGCCTGATCTGAAAACGACATAAACGTGCCGGCATAGGGGATGAAACCGCCGTGCAGGGCGATGCCGTTCATGATGCAGCTCATGCCGAACTCGCGCACGCCGTAGGCGATATGGTTACCCGTCATCTCCGCGGCGTTGAAACGCTCGGAATGCGGGGTCAGCGTGCATACGGAACCGGTGAGGTCGGCCGAACCGCCCAGAAGCTCCGGCAGGGCTGCTGCCAGACAATCGAGAGAGTTCTGGGATGCCTTGCGCGTGGCGAGTTTTTCGCCCGCGGCGACCGCGCGCTGCACCATGTCCTCCGCCGTCTTCTCCCAGTCATCGGGCAGGCGGCCGGCCATGCGGCGGCGAAACTCCGAGGCGAGCCCGGGATAGGCCTTTTCGTATTCCGCAAAGGCTCTGTCCCATGCGGCCTCGGCTTGCGCTCCCTTTTCGCGGGCGTCCCATTCCTCGCGTATATCATCGGGCACGACGAAGGGCGATTCCTTCCAGCCGTAGGCGGCCCGGGCAGCGGCACAAGCTTCCTCGCCGAGCGGCGAACCATGACAACCGGCGCTGTCTGCCTTCGGCGACCCGTAGCCGATATGCGTGCGGCAGATGATGAGGGTGGGATGCTGCTCGTCGGCCTTCGCCTCGGCGATGGCCCGGTCGAGGTCATAGCAGTCGTGTCCGTCGACAGGGCCGATGACCTGCCAGCCGTAGGCGCGGTAACGCGCGGCCACGTCTTCTCCGAACCATCCGGACACATCGCCGTCAATTGAGATCCCATTGGAATCATAAAGCACGATCAGGCGACCGAGACCCCACGTACCGGCAAGGGAGCACGCCTCCGAAGAAACGCCTTCCATGAGGCAGCCGTCGCCGCAGAAGCACCATGTGCGGTGGTCGACAATGTCGTGCCCGGGGCGGTTGAAAGCCTTGGCCAGAAGGCGTTCGGCAAGTGCCATGCCCACCGCGGAGGATATGCCCTGCCCGAGGGGACCGGTCGAGATTTCGACGCCGGGCGTCACGCCGTACTCGGGATGCCCCGGAGTACGGGAATCCAGCTGGCGGAAGTTGCGTATCTCCTCCATCGGCAGATCGTAGCCCGTCAGATGCAGAAGGGAATACAGAAGCATGGAGGCATGGCCGTTCGACAGAACGAAACGGTCGCGGTCGGCCCATTCGGGGTCGGCGGGATTGTGCTTGAAGGAATGCCGCCAGAGGGCCTCCGCCATGTCGGCCATGCCAAGCGGAGCGCCGGGATGGCCCGAGCGCGCTTTTTCAATGGCGTCCATGGAAAGGACTCGGATCGCATCGGCCAGCTGTCGTCGTGTAGGCATGACGTCTCCTGATGTTAGTTTTTCGAATCCGCGGCGGGCAGATGCCGCCATTCGCTTCCCCTTCGGGGTTTGCCGCGCCCCGAGGCCGCAGCGGCGAAAGCCGCAAGCCGCTTGTCATAGGGCTTGCAGCCGAAAAATGAGGAGCCGGAAACAAGGATGTCGGCCCCGGCATCGACAAGCGCGCCCGTATTTTCGGGACACACGCCGCCGTCTACCTCAATGGGAACGTCGGCGGCCCCCAGGGAGTCGAGAAGCTCCCGGGCAGCGCATACCTTTCCGAATGTGGCGGGGATGAAGCTCTGCCCCGCGAAACCGGGGTTGACGCCCATGATGAGCAGCAAGTCGATATCGGCCGCAAGCCAGTTCAGACAGGCGATGTCCGTCGCCGGATTGAGGGCGAGCCCCGCCTTGAGTCCCACGGCGCGTATCTGCGCGAGGGTTCGCTGTAGATGGCGATCCGCCTCGGCATGCACGACGAGCATGTCCGATCCGGCGGCCTTGAATGCCTCCAGATAACGGGCGGGCTCCTCGATCATGAGATGCACGTCGAAGAAGAGATCCGTCACTCCCCTGAGATTCTTTATGACAGGCGGACCGAAGGTGATGTTGGGCACGAACGCCCCGTCCATGATGTCCAGGTGAAGCCAGGTAAGCCCCGCGCAGCTCAAGGCGGCGGCCTCTTCGGCGAGCCGCGAGAAATCGGCGCAGAGCAACGACGGAGACAGTATCATGGCCTTCCTCCGATTAGATTCGCCTTCAGCGGGAGAGAACCCGCCTCAAGGCCGTCAGATCCTGCCTGAGCATCCGCAGAAAATCCCGGTCGGGCACGGCACTGACCTTTTCGGGCGCATCCTCGTCGACAACGGCGCTGCCGGAAAGGACGCGCCGGGCACCCTCTATGGTCATGCCCTGCTCGTGCAGAAGCTGTTTTATGCGTCGCAAGAGATTCAGGTGATCCTCGGTGTAGAGGCGGTGGCCGCTTTCGGTGCGCAGGGGGGCGAGCTGCGGAAATTCCGTCTCCCAAAAGCGCAGCACGTAGGACTTGAGGCCGATGATCTCGGCGGCTTCGCCGATGCGGTACGTCTTGTCGGCCATGACTGCCCTTCCCTAGACCCGCACGCCCAGTTCCTGAACGAGGGTCTTCGCGACCTTCTCCCTTTCCTTGTCCACCTCTGCGTCCTTGAGGGTACGGTCGGCATGGCGGAAGGTCAAGCGGAAGGTCAGGTTGCGTTCTTCGCTGTCGTCGGGCTCGAAGAGGTCGACGAGAACCGTGTCTTCAAGCAGGGGCAGCTTCATCGCGGCAATGCTGTCGAGCACGCTCGCAACGCTCACGCCGCGACCGGCCATGATGGTGATGTCGCGTCTGACCGGCGGGAAAGCCGCGAGCGGGGCGAACTGAAGCTGCGCCGCATCGTGCAGCTCACGCAGAACGCCAAGGTCGAGCTCGGCGAGCCACACGTCGCGGCGTGCCAGGTATTCCGCCGCAATCTGCGGCTTCACCCTGCCCATCGTGCCGATTCTGCGCCCGCCGCAACATACTGCGACGCCGGGCAGAAGATAAGGCACCGTCTCGCAACGTTCGCAGCGAAGACCGGGCAGATGCAGAAAGCGCATGAGGTGCTCGACCAGCCCCTTGAGATCGGCGTATTCCATATCGCCCGGCTCATGAGGCCATGCGACCTCGTTGCGGTTGCCGTACAAGAGAATGCCGAGCATGCCCGTCTCACGGGCCGTCGTCTCGCTCAAGTCATCGGCGGCGAAGATGTTCGCAAGCTCGAAGAGCTTCACGGTCTGGGCGCCCTGCGCCAGGTTGTTGCGCAGGGCGTACAAAAGGCCGGGGGCGAGAGCCGTGCGCAGGGCGTCCTGCTCCGCCGAGAGCGGATTCATAATGGAGATGCGGCCTTCAGCGGGCAGGCCGAGCAGGTCGAGTTCCTTATGGCCGACGAAACTGTAGTTGATGGCCTCGTTCAGACCGATGCCCGCGCCCCAGCGTCGCAGCCTGAGCCAGAAAGAGAACGTCGATTCAGGCTCGGCGGCATGGTCGAGCGCTTGCCGCACAGGCGGCAGCGCCGGCGGGATGTTGTCCAGCCCGTGGACGCGGCCGACCTCTTCGATCAAATCAGCCTCGCGGGTGAGGTCCGGGCGCCACGAAGGCTGATCGACCTTCCAGGCATCCTTGCCCTTCTCTATCGCGCAGCCCATCGCCGAAAGCACCTTCTCATCGAAGTCGGCATCGAGATGGATGCCGAGCAGGACGTCGGCCTTTTCGGGATGGAAATCAATCTTCACGGCGACGAAGGGCTTGGGCTCCACGGCTATCATGCCCCGCCGCACACGGCCCCCGCCGAGGCCCGCCATCATGGCGCAGGCCCGGTCGAGGGACCAGCGGCTGCGCGCCTGATCAATGCCGCGCTCGAAACGGAAGGAGGATTCGGAGGAAAGGCCAAGGCGGCGCGAGGTCTTGCGTATGGTGCCGGGTCGGAAAACCGCGCTCTCGATGAAGACGTTGCGCGTCCCGTCCGATATCTCGCTGTTCAGGCCGCCCATGACGCCGGCAAGGGCCACGGGCTTTTCGGTGTCGCAGATGCACAGGTCGCGCGGGTTCAGAATGCGTGCCTGCCCGTCCAGGGTGACAATTTCCTCCTTGTCGGCGGCCGGCCTTACCACGATGCGGCCGCCCGCGAGCTTGTCGAGATCGAAGGAATGCAGGGGCTGCCCGCATTCGAAAAGTATGTAGTTCGTCACATCGACAATGTTCGATATGGCGCGCACGCCGACGGCATGCAGACGGTGGCGGATGCGCATGGGCGAGGGCTTGACGCTGATGTCGCTGACGACGCGCCCCGCGTACAGCCAGCACAGCTCGGGATCAATGACGTCCACCGGCACCTCTACAGGCGGCAGGACCGCATCCTCGACGATGGGCAGGTCGGGGATGGTGAGCGGCAGGTCAAAGGCCATGGCCGTCTCCCGGGCTATGCCGAGCACCGAGAGGCAATCGGCCCGGTTGGGGGTTATGGAGAGGTCGAGCACCTCGGTGTCGAGCTTCAGGACGTCGACGAGGCGCCTGCCCGCGGGCGTGTCTTCAGGCAGCACCATGATTCCGGAATGATCTTCGGAGAGCCCGAGCTCCCTTTCGGAGCAGATCATGCCGAACGAGGGCTTCCCGCGCAGCTTCGCCTTCTTCATGAGCGTGCCGTCGGGAAGGCGCGAGCCCACGGGGGCGACGGCCACCTTCTGCCCTGCCGCCACGTTCGGTGCGCCGCAGACGATGTCGAGCAGCTCGCCCTGCCCCACGTCCACGCGGCAGCAGTGCAGATGGTCGGAGTCGGGATGCATTTCGCACTCCACGACATGCGCGGTCAGGATGCCTTCCAATCCCGCGAAGGGGTTTTTCAATTCCTCCAGCTCAAGACCCAGCATGGTCAGCCTGTCGCCGAGGGCTTCGGCGGTGCCTTCGTAGGGGGTGAACTCACGCAGCCATGAAAGAGAAAGAAGCATAAGAAAATCCTGTTATTTTGCCGCGCATTACTGAAACGACCAGGCCGGACGCGCGGGATCGGCGGCGGGTTCCGGCAACGGTCTGTCGTAGGTTCTGTCTTTTCCGTAACGGCCGTAGGCCCCTGCCGGAAGCCGCTTGCGCGGTGCGGGTTCTTCAGGGGGCCTGTCGCTTATCGTGTTGCCGTAGGCGTCGGTGAAGCCCATGCCCCCCTCTGCCGTGCGCGACATGGGCCGGCCTCCGGGAACTACGCCGTCAAGCTCCCTCGTCGAATCCGACGGAGAGAGGCCCGATGACGGCGGGCCGGAAGAGCGGCGGGCGCCGGCATCAGGCGGCGTGGCAAGCGCCGCGGTAAGGGCAAGAGCGCAAAGCAATCCCGCTTTGCCCCTTGCCCGGAGAGCCCCTTGCCCGGTAAGGGAATCGACCTTCGGCATCAGGCAAACTGCGAAAGGAAACGGACGTCGTTCTCAAAAAACATGCGCAGATCGCCAATGCCGTACTTGAGCATCGCGATGCGTTCCACGCCCATGCCGAAGGCGAAGCCCGTCATGTCGGCGGGGTAATCCACGGCGGTGAATACGGCCGGATCGACCATGCCGCAGCCGAGTATCTCGACCCAGCCCGTGCCCTTGCAGACGCGGCACGGTTCGCCGTGCAGATGCCCCTCGCCCCCGCACAGGAAGCAGGAGATGTCGACCTCGGCCGAGGGCTCCGTGAAGGGGAAGAAACTCTGCCTGAAGCGCACCTCGGTCGCGGGGCCGAAGACGGCGCGCACAAAGGCGGTGAGTATGCCCCGCAGATGCGCCATGCTGATGCCGTGGTCGACCATGAGCCCCTCTATCTGATGAAACATGGGGGTGTGCGTCAGGTCGGAATCGCGGCGGTACACCTTGCCCGGCACGACGACAGCGACAGGGGGCCTGCGCGAGAGCATGGTGCGCACCTGAACCGGAGAGGTGTGCGTGCGCATGAGAACGGTGTCGGTGACGTACAGGGTGTCCTGCATGTCTCGCGCCGGATGCTCGGGCGGCATGTTCAGCGCTTCGAAATTGTAATGGTCGATCTCGACCTCCGGTCCCTGCGCTATGTCGAAGCCGAGCCCGCGGAATATGCCGCACACTTCCTCCATGACGAGCGTGTCGGGATGAAGCGAGCCCTGCCAGGGCGTGCGGCCCGGCAGGGACGGGTCGAAACCGGCGACGGCTTCGGCTTCACGCCTGGCCTCTATCGCCTTCCTGCAGGCGTCGAAAAGGCGGCTGCATTCCTGTTTGACGGCGTTCGCCTTCTGGCCCACGGCGGGACGTTCCTCGGGCGACAGGGAGGAAAGCCGGCTCATGATCTGCGCGAGCCTGCCCTTGCGGCCGAGAAATTCGACGCGAAGTTCCTCGAGCTTTTCCTGGGAAAAAGTAGAGGCCTGGTCCAGCCCCTTGCGGAGCTCGTGCGCCAGGCCTTCCAGAGCATTGATAAGATCCATCAAGATCCCCGTGCCGCATCGCGGCGTTCAAGGCTGTATGACGGGCGGGCAGGGTTGCCCCTGCCCGCCATGAAGACCGAGATCTACTTTTTGAGGGCAGCCTTGGCCTGTTCGACCACTTTTGCGAAATCGTCTTTCTGGAAAACGGCAAGGTCGGCAAGAACCTTGCGGTCAAGGCCGATGCCGGCGAGCTTCAGGCCGTGCATGAAACGGCTGTAGGAAAGCCCGCTGATCCGCGCACCGGCGTTGATGCGCATGATCCAGAGCGAGCGGAAATCACGCTTGCGGGCCTTGCGGCCCACGAAGGAGTTCTGCAGTGCGCGCTCGACGGCTTCACGGGCGGTGCGGTACAGACGGCTGCGGCCGCCGCGGAAGCCCTTGGCTGCGCTCAAATATTTCTTGTGACGGCGATGGGTGGCAAATCCTCTCTTCACACGCATGGGTGTACCCTCCTTTCACCGGCAGGCGGAGGATGCGTGCCTGACGATGATCTGAATGATGCTTTTTCCCGCACGGATTAGAAACGGCTCCGTACCGCCGCCGGCGCGTCGCGCCGTTTTCCGGCCGAAATGCTATCCGTTGGGCAGAAGACGGCGCACGGCCTTCAGGTTGGCGCTGTCGACCAGGGTGGACTGCCCCAGACGCATCTTGCGGCCGGGGGCCTTCTTGGTCAGGATGTGCCGCATGTTCTGGCGGCGACGACGGTACTTGCCGCTGCCGGTCTGCTCAAAGCGCTTCGCGGCCGAACGGCGGGTTTTGATCTTGGGCATGATAGACTCCTCTCAAAACGGACAAAAAACACTCCACCCATCAAGTGGGCGCCGAAAAAATGATAATGCCGTAAAAATCTGTTTGCCGCAAGAGGCTATTTCTTGGGCACAAGCAGCATCTGCAGGGTGCGGCCTTCAGCCTTCGCTTCCTGTTCCACCTTGGCGATATCGGCGAGATCCTCGACGATGCGGCTCAGGATGTCCTGCCCGCGGTCCTTGTGGACTATCTCGCGCCCGCGGAAGAAGACCGTGATCTTGCAGCGGTCGCCTTCTTCCAGAAAACGGCGTATGTGGCGCAGTTTCGTCTCGTAATCATGGTCATCCGTCTTCGGACGGACCTTGATCTCCTTGATCTGCACCACGGCCTGACGCTTCTTGGCCTCCTGCTTCTTCTTCTGCTGCTCGTAACGGAACTTGCCGAAGTCCATTATGCGGCAGACCGGCGGATCGGAAGTGGCGGCCACTTCGACAAGATCCATTCCCGCTTCCTTGGCGCGTTCTATGGCCTCGTTGCGGTTCAGGATACCCAGCTGTTCGCCGTCGGCGCCGATGACGCGCACTTCGCGCGCCCGGATCATCTCGTTGCGCCGGATCGAGTCCTGCGACATGTCATGCCGCGGCTTTACGTTAGGAGAAGCTATAGCGCATCCCTCCTTGTTTGAAGGGCTCTTCCGCATCGGCGCGTATGAGCGACGCGACCTCTTCCACGGATTTCAGCCCCGCGTTGTCACCATTGCGCAGGCGGACGTTCATGCCGTGCGCCTGCACTTCCTTCTCACCCACGACCAGCATGAAAGGCACCTTTGCCACCTGGGCCTCGCGCACCTTGAAGCCGAGCTTCTCGTTGCGCGTGTCCGCTTCGGCCCGGATGCCGAGGGCGCGCAACTCGTCGCGCATGGCGAGCGCAGCTTCGTTCCCGGCCCCGGTCACGGTCAGGATGCGCGCCTGCTCGGGCGCGAGCCACGTCGGGAGCGCTCCGGCGTACTGCTCGATGACGACGCCGATGAAGCGCTCAAGGGAACCCATGATGGCGCGGTGCACCATGACGGGCCTGTGACGCTCGCCGTCCTGCCCCACATAGGTCAGGTCGAAACGTTCGGGCAGGGTGAAGTCCACCTGAATGGTGGAGCACTGCCATTCCCGGCCGATGCAGTCAAGCAGCACGACGTCGATCTTTGGGCCGTAGAAGGCGCCGTCGCCCTCGTTTATGGTGTACTGCAGATCGGCCGCCTTGACGGCGGAGACGAGGGCGTTCGTCGCAAGCTCCCACGCCTCGTCCGTGCCTATGCTGTCCTCGGGACGCGTCGAAATGAGCACCCTGTACTTGAAGCCGAAGAGCCGCATCAGGTCATGGATGAGGCGGATGACGCCCACTATCTCGTCTTCAAGCTGTTCGGGCGCGCAGAGTATGTGCGCGTCGTCCTGCGTGAACTGACGCACGCGCAGAAGGCCGTGCAGAACGCCGCTCTTCTCGTGGCGGTGCACGACGCCCAGCTCGAAATAGCGCTGCGGCAGATCGCGGTAGCTACGCAGGGCGTTGTTGAAGATGAGCATATGGCCGACGCAGTTCATGGGCTTGATGCCGTACTGGTCCTCGTCGATCTGCGTGAAATACATGTTCTGACGGTAGTGGTCGTAATGGCCGGAGCGCTGCCACGTCTCGGCGCGCAGAAGCTGCGGGCCCTGCACGATGTCGTAGCCGCGCTTCAGGTGCTCGCGGCGCCAGAAGTCTTCGAGTATCGTGCGCACCAGCATGCCGTGCGGCAGCCAGAAGACCATGCCGGGGGCGACTTCCTCCTGGAACATGAAGAGCGAGAGCTCGCGGCCGAGCCTGCGGTGGTCGCGGCGTTTGGCCTCCTCAAGCTGCTTCAGGTACGCGGAAAGGGCCTTGTCATCGGCGAAGGCGGTGCCGTAGATGCGCGAGAGCATCGGGTTGTGCTCGTCGCCGTGCCAGTAGGCGCCCGCCACGGACAGGAGCTTCGACGCCCTGGCAAAACCCGTGTGCGGCACGTGGGGCCCGCGGCACAGGTCAGTGAAATCGCCGCAGGCGTACAGAGAGACCGTATCGCCGGGAAGGTTCTCGATGAGCTCGACCTTGTAGGGCTCGCCCATCTCCCTGAAACGCGCGAGCGCCGCATCCTTCCCCACGTCCTCGCGGGTGAAGGGCACGCGGCCTTCGGCGATTTTCTTCATCTCGGCCTCGATGGCGGCGAAGTCGTCGCTCGAGAAGGGGCGCTCCACGTCGAAGTCATAGTAGAAGCCGTTGTCTATGGCGGGGCCAATGGTCACCTTCGCCGCGGGGAAGAGTCGCTTCACCGCGCAGGCCATCACATGGGCGGTCGAGTGGCGTATGATCTGCAGGCCCTCGGGGCTGTCCGCGTACACGGGCTCAAGCCCGGCCGCATCGCCGGGCACGGCCGCGGAAAGATCGAGCACGCGGCGCTCATCGCCGCAAAGGGCGGCGCAGGCCACCACGGACTTGAATTTCTTGCCGCTCAGCGCTTTTTGCAGCACCTCGGCAACACTGCTGCCGGCGGCAGCTTCCACAACCTGATCGTCCACACGGATTGCCATCAAGAGACTCCTTACGCTCGGCCCGCGAATAAAAAAAGGGAGGCATAACCTCCCCCTTACTGCCAGCGTACCGGCTTCAGCCGAAAACACCCGCGCTTTGCGCGCGCAATTTATATAGCGAGGGGAATATCCCCAAGAAATCGCTGTGGTAGGAACGAGCAGACTTGAACTGCTGACCTCTTCCGTGTCAAGGAAGCGCTCTAGCCACCTGAGCTACGCTCCTACAACGAGGCAAGCGGATATATAGGCCGATACACGAGGAGAGTCAAGAACTTTTTCACATTTCGCAAATTTTGCCTCAACGTCCCCAGATCTCCAATTGCCGTTGCAAAACATATCGGTATAGAGGGAGCGTGATGGTGTAAAAACAGTTTTATTCTTCCGTCGTATCGCCCCGCACACGTCAGGGACCAAGCAGAGCCTGTCGACATCTATACAGTCCCCTTGCTGCTGGAAGCGGAATTTCCCCAAATAAGGGACTGATTGGAACGACGCCTCCAAAGACTTACGCCGAGGGTTCTTCAGTAACGCCCTGCGCTTTTTCACTTCGTTCGAGCCCCCAAAGCTT